>FWPV01000912.1_pt1 | contig 87805 bp, 66 predicted proteins | sample 2228371 | NCBI WGS metagenome assembly FWPV01 (sample SAMEA103939776, study PRJEB20133) | metagenome
TCAGACATTTCTTTAACCAGAGGTTCAATCATCAGGGGCAGTTCTGGAGGAACAGCTGAAGCTTACGGCATTGGCGCATCCGGCTCTTTCCTTGGTTCGGATGGTACGGATGCATATTGGACTAATTCCGCGTCCGGACTTGATGTTGATGGTACAGCAAGTATTTCCGCAAACCTGAGTGTTGATAATGCTTACCAAATTGCGGGAAGCACAGTTTTGGATACCGGCGCAGATGGAAATCTTTTTCTGGGATTTGATACGCCCATAACTACAACGGCAAGCTACGGGACATTTATTGGTTATCAAGCGGGAATGAACACTAAGGATACCGATGCCGATTACAATACTTTTGTTGGTTATCAGGCAGGCCTCGAGGCAACCTATGACAGCAACACATTGATTGGTTACAAGGCCGGAACAAGTGGAACCGGATCTTTATTCAGAGGGAATACATTTATCGGCGCATGGGCTGGACAATATAACTATGGCAACCGCAATGCCTTTATTGGATATCAAGCAGGAAGAGGGGTTAGTGGTGCTTCTGGCTACGCAAACGGTAATGTTTTTATCGGCGATAGCGCAGGAAAAAATACAACTGGCGGTGATTATAATGTTTACATTGGAATAGAAAGCGGGGAGTATATTGATGAAGCGCGTAATACATTTATTGGTTATCAGGCGGGCCGTTCAGCAGATGGTTCCGATAGTGTTTTTATTGGTTATAAGGCAGGTTACGGTGAGACGGGAGACAATAAGCTATATATTGAAAACTCTAATGCTTCGACCTCCTTAATTTACGGTGATTTTTCCAGTGATTTCGTTTCAATATCAACCAGCTTATTCACCGACACCTTTGAAGCGAAAACTGCATCTATTGGTGATAGTTTAACTGTTTCAGGCACAGCAACATCTTCATTTGCCGGGCCGGTGAGTATTTCTGCTGATGCCCATATTGGAGAGTTGTTTGTTGATAATTCAAGTGGAAATGTGGGGATCGGAACAGTGGTGCCGGGATACAAATTAAGTGTAAATGGTCCGGGGGTGTTTAGGGCTGATGTGTGGAACGTGATAACCCTAACTACGAGCAGTGGTGTTAGCGTAGGATGGATTACAACCTATCCGTCTGGAACAATAAATTATTCTGCAGCTAACAATGTTGATACTCTATTAAGTAACGATGATGGAGTTGGTATCATTATTAAAGATTCTACGGGTTATGTTGGTGTCAGAAATTACTATCCCGATACAGTGCTTACCGTTGCCGGCAACATTCTTGCTTCATCCTCCTACATGACCGGCGGGTACTATGCATCAGGAGCGAGTGAGTTTGATAATGCGGTTTCAATATCCCAATATATTGATTTCGGCCAAATTGCCACTCCTTCAGCAGTAACCGGCAGGATGTTTTATTCAATAACCGACAACGCAATCTCGTACTTTAACGGAGTATCTTGGACAGAAATCGGAGCAGGAGCAGGCGAAGGAGGAGCAGACAGCGATTGGATAATTAGTGGCAGCGACATGTATTCAGGAGTAGCCGGAAATGTAGGAATCGGAACAATGGTGCCTAGTTACAAATTATCCGTTGACGGAACAGCATCAATTTCCGGCAATACTTATTTTGACTCTTTTGTATCTATTTCCGGCAACCTTTATGCTGATTCCAGCATCTATTTCACCAACCTTAAAAACTGCAACACCATTGATACGGACAGTAACGGCAATCTTGTTTGCGGCACAGACGAAGGAACCACCTATACTGCATCTAATCCATTATCAATTGTAGGCACCAATATTTCCATAGATTACGCTTCAGCAGCAGGAGGAGGTTATCTTACCAATACTGACTGGACAACATTCAACAACAAATGGGATGCGCTCTCAGACATTTCTTTAACCAGAGGTTCAATCATCAGGGGCAGTTCTGGAGGAACAGCTGAAGCTTACGGCATTGGCGCATCCGGCTCTTTCTTAATGAGCGATGGCACGGATGTAATGTGGAATGATATTGGTACGCTTAACTTCACCAGAGCTTCAATTTCTGATTCAATTACCGTATCTGACCGAGTAAGAACCGCCAATTTAACCGTAGACACGGCAGTATCTCTTCCTGCAAATTCAATTACCGAAGCAATGTTAGACATTAACACTGCTCCCCAGGACAATTACATCCTTTTCTACAATTCAGCAGCAGGCAAATTAGATTACATTACCTCAACCGCATCCTGGGACACCAATACTACTTACACTTTCAACAATCCGTTATCTTTAATCGGCACCAGCGTATACATTGATATTGCCTCAGCATCAGGACCAGGAATACTTACTGCCGATGCTTATTCAGACATCTTTGGCCACATTGCTTCAACCAACGAACACATTGACTGGACAAAAGCATCAGCAAGCTTCTTTACTACCGGAACATTTAATTTAGACAATACAGCATCAATATCCGGCGCAACCTATCTTTACGGCCTCGCCTCTATTTCCGGCAACCTTTATGCTGATTCCAGCATCTATTTCACCAACCTTAAAAACTGCAACACCATTGATACGGACAGTAACGGCAATCTTGTTTGCGGCACAGACGAAGGAACCACCTATACTGCATCTAATCCATTATCAATTGTAGGCACCAATATTTCCATAGATTACGCTTCAGCAGCAGGAGGAGGTTATCTTACCAATACTGACTGGACAACATTCAACAACAAATGGGATGCGCTCTCAGACATTTCTTTAACCAGAGGTTCAATCATCAGGGGCAGTTCTGGAGGAACAGCTGAAGCTTACGGCATTGGCGCATCCGGCTCTTTCTTAATGAGCGATGGCACGGATGTAATGTGGAATGATATCTGGAATCTTGGAATCGGAGGAGCTTTAACTGTCAGCGGCACAGCAACATCTTCATTTGCCGGGCCGGTTTCAATATCGGGCGATTTAGATGTGAACGATGGAAGCTTATGGGTTGATCGTTCAAGTGGAAATGTGGGGATTGGGACAACTAATCCGGGTTTAGTTTTTAGATTGAACGTTAATGGACACTTGAATCTGGGGGATATTAATGGTTACTCTTTATCCTGGGCGAGGTCAAATACCCGCATACAAGGCGGTCTTTGGGGGATAGGCGTTGCGGTAGATAATGTTGATATGTTGGGAGTGGTTAATAGCGGTGTCGTTATTGGTGCTCCGGGAATGCCACATTCACACCTTCCCGACGAAAAACTTACTGTTCATGGCAACATTCTTGCCTCATCCTCCTACATGACCGGCGGGTACTATGCATCAGGAGCGAGTGAGTTTGATAATGCGGTTTCAATATCCCAATATATTGATTTCGGCCAAATTGCCACTCCTTCAGCAGTAACCGGCAGGATGTTTTATTCAATAACCGACAACGCAATCTCGTACTTTAACGGAGTATCTTGGACAGAAATCGGAGCAGGAGCAGGCGAAGGAGGAGCAGACAGCGATTGGATAATTAGTGGCAGCGACATGTATTCAGGAGTAGCCGGAAATGTAGGAATCGGAACAATGGTGCCTAGTTACAAATTATCCGTTGACGGAACAGCATCAATTTCCGATGACTTCTATGTTACCGGTGATGATGTCTTATTCCAGCCATTTTCTAATAAAGAGGGTTCATTCATTATTGCCACTTCAGGATGGGTATCAGGAGATGATTACGGAGCATTATTTGAAGTGGATTCAACAACAAGTTCAATTTCAATAAACGGAGATTTGTCAGTATTTAAAAACTTTAGCGTAGCATCCGGCGCAGTCCAGCATGATTATTCTTCGGGCATTACATATATAGACAGTTTGAATATGGGGGCTATGTCATTTGATACTGATGCGGGAATGGTCAGTTGGATTGATATGCCGATAGCAACAATCGGAGTCGGAATCGTTCAATCATATACTGCTCAAATTGACGGCAATCCAATGTTAACTATTTACGGCCGCACTGACGGCTCAGGCAACCTAACAGATTTAGGTGTAGGAATCGGCACAACCACCCCAACCACCATGCTGGCAATAGCGGGTTCAGCCAGCATATCCGATGATTTATGGGCATCGGGAGCATTTCAATTCGGAGGCGGAGAAACAGCCACCACTTTAAGTTATTCAAGATTAGGAATAGGCACAACCGGTCACAGCTTAGCAGACGCTGATGACCTTTTAATTTCCGGAATGCTGGAAGTAGACGATATTGCTTATTTTGACAACACTGTTTCAATATCCGGACCGTTAATTGTAGATAATTATATTGATTTCGGCCAAATTGCCACTCCGTCAGCAGTAACCGGCAGGATGTTTTATTCTTCTGTTAACAACAACATGATTTATTACAACGGAGCTTCCTGGGTTGAATTAGGCGGAGCAACAGGAGGCGGAGGTTCAATTGACGGTTCGGGCGCAACCGGATACATTGCGGTTTGGTCAGATCCCGATACATTAACATACGACAACAATTATTTTTACTACAACACCTCAACCCATATGTTGGGAATCGGAGATAGCAATCCGGGCTATACTCTGTCCGTTGACGGAACAGCATCAATTTCCGGCAACTTTTACTTTGGAGACACATTATTGGTTGGCAACATTTTAGGAAATGGCGTCTCTGTTGGCGGAGATTTGACGGTTGATAACGGTTTACTGTGGGTTGATGCCAGTTCAAATTATGTTACCATGGGCGTTGCCGGCTCGGATGTTTATATTGGCGAATCAGCCAGCCCGGTCAACTTGATTATTGAAGGTACGGGCAGGATCGGCATCGGTGATACATCGCCCGGATACGGCTTATCAGTTGACGGAACTGCTTCGGTTTCGGGTGCAGCTTACTTCCCGTCAGTTGCCAATGTTAATGATATTGATGCTGATGCCAATGGTATGCTTTATAACGCATCTGACTTTAGGTTAAAGAAAAATATTAATGATATTGAAAGCCCATTATCCAAACTTTTGTCTTTGCGCGGCGTAACCTTTAACTGGAAGACGCAGGAAGAGGGAAATAATTACATTGTAATGGATGATACGGTTCTGCATATGGGATTTATTGCTCAAGAGGTTGCCAGCGCAGTTCCGGAATTGGCCTATACCCATTACGGAGCAGGAACAGAAATTTGGTCTGTGCGAGAAACAGACATCATTCCTTTGTTGGTTGAAGGAATAAAGGATATTGTTGGGGTTTTAAATATCGGTGAGGCGCCGGCAAGCATATCGTCGTTAACCATTGATTATTTGGGAAATGTTGGAATTGTCAATGATTTGAAAGTATCGGGAAGCATGGATTTGACCGGAGAGATAACTATTTCTTCGCTTGCTTCAAGTTCTAATGCTTATGTTTATGTAGACACTGAAGGAAGGTTACGTGCCGGTGATGCTTATCCAGATTTGGCAGAATATATGCCGCTTGCCTCAGAAAGTTTTGAAGCCGGAGATGTGATTACTTCTCGACCAGCCACTGACGAGGAAAAAGCCAATAGCCTAACTAATGAGCCGTTTATCGGAGTAAAAGCATCAACTTCTTATGACCAAAACTTATTGGGAGTTGTTTCTTATTCCGATATTCCGGCTTTAGGGACCAAATTAAATGACAATTATTTACCAATTGCTTTAGCTGGTCGAGTGCCGGTAAAAGTATCTACTGAAAATGGGAATATTGAGCCGGGTGATTATCTTACCTCTTCAACAATTCCGGGAGTAGCCATGAAAGCCACTAATGCCGGAATAGTAATTGGCAAGGCGCTGGAAAAATACGAAAATCCTGACCCAACTCAAGTTGGCAGGATTTTAATGTTTGTGAACTTAATCTGGTACGGCGGAAAGAATTCAGAATTAATCCTGAACTCCGATGGAACATTGACCGAAAAAGTGATTACTGAAAGCGGCAGTGCCATTGATTTGATGGACACTGTGCTTTTGGGATTGAGACAACTTGGAATTGATATTAAAGACGGAGTGATTAAAGCCACCAAACTGGTGGTTAACGAAGTGAAAACCAAGGTTCTCAGAATATCAGTTGAAAAGGACAAGGACGGCGTAGTTGGTTCAGCTACAATTCCAGCCCAGTCAATCGAGTTTAGAGTAAATAATTCTTTGGTTGAAGCCAATTCCAAGATATTTGTTTCCTTTACCACTGATACCGGAGGCAGGACTTGGCATATTTCCGAGAAAGTTCCGGGAGTCGGATTTACGATTAGATTGAGCGATGTGGCAGCAGAGCCGTTAACTTTTGATTACTGGATAGTGTTAGTAGAGGGGAGCGGGACATCGGGAAATCAGGAAGAGGATTCAGGGACGGCAAATCCTCCGATTGATACTGGAATGTGCGGAGACGGTATATTGCAGCCGGGTGAAGAATGCGATGATGGAAACAAGATTAGCGGCGACGGCTGCGATGCTGCATGTATAAAAGAAGTAGTTTCCGGGGGAACGGGTAATCAGGGCGAGGAAACTGGTAATTGGGAATTTATTGAGCCGACCGAACCAACAACTCCAACTGAAGAGCCAACAGAGCCAACAGAATCAACAGAACCGGTTGAGCCGTCCGTTGAAGAGGAATCGATAGTAGAGGAAGAACCAACGACTTAAAATATCAAAAATCAAAAATCAAAGATCAAAATGACAAATAAAAATTAAAAATCAAATATCAAAAATCAAAACCAAAATCAATTCTCAATTTTCAATTTACAATTTCCAATAAATTTTCAATGACTCAATTATCAAACAATTATAACTTAGAAGACCGGCCTGCGAAGTTCGGAGAAGACGTGATTGATTTTTGCAAAACAATAAAACAGGATGCTATTAGTAAGCCGTTAATCAGTCAGCTGATTTGTTCGTCTACAAGTATCGGTGCCAACTATATGGAGGCGAATGCCGCTGTTTCTAAAAAAGATTTTAAAAACAAGATATTTATTTGTAAAAAAGAATCGTAAGAGACGAAGCACTGGTTAAGGATGACGGCTAAATCTAATCCGGAAAAAACAGAAGAAATCAGAAAATTATGGAGAGAATGCCAAGAGCTGACTTTAATTTTTCAAAAAATCACCACTTCACTGAGAGAAAAATCCCATTGAAAATTGAAAAAATTGTATCATTGATTGAAAATTGAAAATTAGAAATTGAAAATTTTAATCATGAGCAAAAACCTTCTCATCATTATCATAATTTTAATCATTGTGCTTGCCGGCACAGTCTTTTTTCTACTAACGAATAAAAAATCCCCTCTAAGCGAGGAGGAAAAAAATATCAACGAGTATCAACCGGTATCCAGTAGTATCGAGCGGAGCTATACTCTTACTCCCAGTAAAGAAGACAGCGCGAATAATGTTTTTATTGATTCGCAGTACGGGTTTTCTTTTCAGTATCCGAAAGATTTTACCGCGACCAAATTTAGAGAAGGAGAGGACGGAGACACAATTCTCATTCAGAAAAAGGACGGCAAGTCCGGTTTTCAAATTTTTATTTCTCCTTTTGATGAGCCGGGACCGTTAACAAAAGAACGGATTTTACGGGATTTACCCGACCTAAAAATTGAGAGCGCCGAAAACAGAGTTTTAAAAAACGGAATTCCGGCTTTGATATTTTTCAGCGAAGAGCCCTCGCTTGGCCGAACCCGCGAAATTTGGTTTGTAAAAAATGGAAGTCTTTATCAGGTCACCACAACCGTAGATTTAGACGGTCTTGTGGCGCAGATTATGGCAACGTGGAAATTCGTTCAATAAAATCGAAGATCAAAGTGCAAAAATCAAAAATAAAACAATTTTAAACTTTAATCTGTAATTTTGATATTTGATATTTAATCTTTGAATCAATGAGAAGAATTCTATACATTATATTCCCAATATTTATATTACTGCTTCTGCCTAAAATAGCGGCAGCTGGCATAATTTTGCGTCCCGTCATCAACACCGGCTTGATTGGTTATTGGTCTTTTAATGAAGGCAGTGGAAACTATGTCGGAGATATGAGCGGAAATGGGAATCATGGAACTTGGAGCGGTTCTGGCGTGCACTGGACAGACGGAAAAATCGGGAAAGCGGGGAGTTTTGACGGCAGTAGCGATTATATAGATTCTTCTAATTTTGCCGATTACTTGCCTAATTTTACGGTTTCGGCTTGGTTCAAGTCACCCGGCGCTGGCACAGGATCCTACCCTCCCATAATTACTAAAATAACTGCCGGCAATGTCTCTACTGGAGAGGGTTGGGGAATATATTTTAGGCGATACGGAGGAACAGTGGGCCAAGTTTTCGCGATTATACAGAGCGGGGATGGTGCTAACTGGAGAAGCAAATATACAAATCTTAGATATGACGATAACAACTGGCATCATGCGGTTATGGTGGTTACTGGCGGCAATACTGTAACTCTTTATATTGATGGGGCCATACCATCGGTTACCAACTACGAAGGCGGCGATATAAGCTTAGACCCTTATAGCAATAATTCTAATGTTAGAATTGGGAAGGATTATGATAGTGAATATTTTAACGGCCAAATCGACGAAGTCCGGATTTATAACCGTGATTTAGATGCCAGCGAAATAAAAAAGCTTTACAAAAGCGGTTTATCTAAAATCGGAGTTAATAATTTAGGCCTTGTTGACCCGCAATTACCTTCAAATGCCACAATCAGCTATGTAAGGGAAGATTGCACCGGCTATTCTCCTTGCTATAACAGTCTTTATGATTGGGAAGCAGATTTTGGCGGTATTGATTTTGCCAATCACGGTTGCAGCAACGGAGACCTAACCTGTCTTGGCATGACCGCAGTGGCAAGAATAGATGGCGCGTGGAGTTCTCCGGACCCTCGTAAAGACACGATTGTAATTAACGGGTGGACCACCAATGCAAACAATTATATATACATTTATACCACCGAATCTGCGCGGCATCCGGGAAAATGGGACGAGACAAAGTATAGAATAGAAAGAATGCCCGGCGATGCGGATGACGGGATTCTTATATCACAAGGAACAAATCATGTTCGTATTGACGGAATCCAAATGAGCATAATCGCAACCGGCGATACTTATCCGGTGGGTATTTCAGTGGCGTCAAATGATGAGAATTCTGACATTCAGATATCCAATAATTTAATTAAGGCAGACATTACAGGAGCGACAACTACGGGTTCGGCTATAACAGTCTCATATTCAGCCAGCAAAAGGTTAAAAATATGGAATAATATCATCTACGGCTGGAAAAATAGTTATACTTCTATGGCCGTTACTTTTGGAACCACAGCCGGCTATAGCGGGATTTTGTATGCTTATAACAATACAATTTATAACAATGATTACGGCATCTATTCATATGCATACAGCATAACCGTTGCCAAAAATAATCTTGTCTATAACAATGCCGATAACTATGTTGGCACCTTTGACGATTATTCTACCAATAATCTTTCCGGGCCAACACAGACAGATGCGCCCGGCTCTAATCCCAGAAACGGCGTTCAGGTGAGTTTTGTAGATCCAAATAACGGAGATTTCCATCTTTCTCCCGCAGATACGGGTGCCAGAAATTACGGCGCAGATTTATCTAACGATACAAGTATTTCTTTTGCTTTTGATATTGATAGACAACCGAGAACCGGTGCTTGGGACATTGGCGCAGATGAGGCAAGGGGGACGATTGCCAATGCTCCGCAGACAAACCAGCTCACTGACGGTTTGGTTGGCTACTGGTCATTTGACGGCAATGCAATTGACGGCAACGAAGCAAAAGATATGAGCGGGACGGGAAATCACGGCACAATTTACGGCGCAACCAAAACTATCGGCAAAGTCGGGCAGGCATTGGATTTTAAAGGAAATAGTTCAAATGGAGACAGCGTAAAGGTTAATCATTCTGCCAGCTTAAATATTACCGGCCCAATTACGATTAGCGCTTGGATTAAACCGCGTTCAATTACCGGTAGCTGGATGAGGATAGTAGAAAAGGGTTCTTACGCCACTTCTTACTATTTTGGCACGAAAGATCTTTCTCAAGACGGTCTTGAGTTTTGGTACGGAGGAACGCAGATTGCCGTTACTGCGAGCGGTATTTTAAAGTTAAACCAATGGCAGCACGTAGCTGTTTCTTACAGCAGTGCCGGTACAGATATATATTTAAACGGGGCAAATGTTAAACATTCCACCACAACCGCCACCCCGTCCGGAAATAATTCTCAACTCTACATTGGCTGGGGAGAGTCAAATCCTTGTTTTGATGGCGCCATTGACGAAGTGCGCATCTATAACCGCGCGCTGGAACCGGAAGAAATAAAAAGATTATATAATTTGGGAAGATGATACCCCATAACTCAAAAATCAAAATAACTCAAAACTCAAATATCAAAAGTCAAAACCACAATTCAAAATTCAAAAGTTTTTACTTTTAAGCTGTGGTTTTACGCTTTGACTTTTAACTTTTGACTTCTTCATAAATTAGAAATTAACAATCATGCCAAGGCAGTTAAAAAATATATTTAAAGTCAAAAAACCTCCCATTATTACGGGCATAATTTTAGGTATTTTTGTCGCTGTTTTTCTCATTGGTTTGGCAGTTAATTCTTTTTCCGGCGGAGAGGCGATTAAAGTTGTTTCTGCTAAAAACGTTTATCAACCAAGCGAAAATCCGCAGTTTGTTTTTGTATACAAAAAACAGGCAAATATTTTCAGCAAAATATTTGCCAGCGTTAAAAACTTATTCAGCAGCGATACAATCGAAGTTTTTGCCTCAGTTAAGGTTGTAAATGCCGCAGGAGAAGAAGTTGAAGGCCTTAACCCACGAATCAAGCAGGATTCAAGCAGGGAATATAGCGTTGAGCTTGACCACACAAGATTTCAGCAGGAATTTATGCCCGGAAAATACAAGATGAAATTTGAGATTAAAGAAAAAGACAAAACATATCTTCAAGAACAGGAATTTCTTTGGGGTGTTTTGGCGATAAACACCAATAAATCTATTTATTTGCCGAACGAAGAGGCGTATTTGCAGATTGCCGTATTAAGAGATGATGGTCATACTATTTGCGATGCCAAATTAAAATTAAAAATCAAAAATCAAAAATCAAAATTAGAAACTGAACTTTCTACCGAAGACGGGACAATCAAGTACAGCGGGAAGTGCGAAGGGGACAATGTTACCGATGTTCCCGACTATTTTGCTTATTATCAAGTCGGTAAGCCGGGAAAATATCAGATGACTTTAACCAACCTTGATAATGGATATTCAATCACCGACTATTTTGAGGTTCGCGAAGCAGTGGAGTTTGACATTGAAAGAATCGGGCCAACGAGAATTTTTCCTGAAGCTGATTACCAAATGAAAATCAAAATCAAGGCAAATCGGGATTTTGAGGGACAAATTATTGAAACCGTGCCGATGACTTTTGCGATTACAGAAAAGACCGGAGCAAATATCAAACCATTGGAAGATAATTATGCCAAAACCATCAGCTGGCAAATGGAGATAAAGAGAGGAGAAATCAAGGAGCTGTCTTATTCTATTGATTTTCCCGAAATCAGTCCCTATTTCTATCTAATCGGACCTCTACGTTTAATTTCAAGCCCCGAACCTCGAGCTTCGAACATATTTACCGAATCCCGTCAGTGGCAAATTGCTTCAGATTATCCTTGCGCTACCGGCACAAGAGTAAACAGCAATCAGTGCCGGGTATTTATTACTACCACCGGATCTGGTTCATGGTCAGTTCCATCTGACTGGAGCAATGTTAATACCATTGAAGTAATCGGCGGCGGCGGAGCAGGAGGATACGATACTGTCGATGCCTCCGCAGGCGGTGGCGGCGGCGGATACGCTTATTATACTAATCTTTCCGGTTTGTCGGGAAACATTACTTACAGCGTTGGCCAAGGGGGCATTCCCTCTTCAACTGCCGCTACGAGAAATGGCGGTTCTACTTGGTTTAATGGCGCGGATTGTCTGAGTTCTTCGGTTTGTGCAAGCGGAGGCACTGGGGCCACAGATGAAACAACTAATGGTGTTGGCGGAACGTATCAAACAGGCACAGGCGGTTATACCGGTGGCAATGGGGCTGATTCAGGATATAATGCCGATGATGGTGGTGGCGGCGGTGGTGGCGCAGCGGGTCCAGGTGGAAACGCCGGCTCCGGCGGCATTTCTTCTCTTGACGAGAACGGCGGCGGCGGCGGCGGCGGAGCAGGAGACGACACGCCTGCCAATGGAAGCGAGGCCGTGGGAGCTACCGGAGGCGCAGGAGGTAATGGCCCTAATGAAAGCGGAGGAGGTGCAGCTGGCGGTGAAGACGGTTCAGACGGCGGCGGAGGTGGTGGCGGAACTGACAATTTAACTGAAAATGGCGGCGACGGAGGCGCGGGAACAGAGTGGGGATCTTACGGCGCTGGCGGCGGCGGCGGAGGTGGCGCAGACGCAGGCGAAGGCGGACAAGGCGGCCTTTATGGCGGCGGAGGCGGCGGACACGGAGAAGATGGCGCTAATGGCACACTTGGCAGGGGCGCGCAAGGAATAATTGTAATTACTTATACTCAGGCAGCAATAACAGTTTCCGGCAACTGCAAGCAGTTTGACCAAACAACCAATTGTGCTGATGGCAGAACAGTTAAAGCAGCGGTTAATGGTTCGGTTGACGCGAATTCCGGCACCACCAATAGCGGTTCTTGGTCAATAACTTTAGCAACTTATCCCGAAGATTCCGCGGATATAATTACGGTTTGGCTTGACGGAGTTGATGACGCGAACGAGGCAGTGGCAGTTACAAAATGGGACGGGAGCGGTATCACGATTACCGGAGTAAATTTGTATGAACGTCACTTGGTAATCGGCAGCGACGACAACGCTATTGTTTCAAATAGCGATTTGGCAATTTACGATAACTCGGTGAGCGGGGACGAAGATATCTTTTTTGATGCCAGCGCAACCAGCTTGGAAGTATGTAAAGTTTCCGGATGTGAAAGTTCAGAATTATATATAGCAGCAGGAAACACTTACCGACCAAATTCCAGCGGTTCTTCGTATGTGGAAACCCACGATATTGAAATTGACGGAACTTTTAATCTGACCGGCACGGGCAATTACGCCTCTATTTCCGGTTCTTGGAATAATGACGGCGTATTTACTGCCAATTCCTCTACAATTTTCTTTGTTGCTTCAGGCAGCGCAGAAATCGTTTCTGCTTCAGTGAATGATGTTTTTTACAATGTCCAATTCGGAGACAGCGCCACCAGTTCTTATTCGGGCCAATGGACCTTAAACGGCGCATTTACCGTTTTTGATGTGAATAATAATTTGACTATTGACGCCGGAACTTTGGTGAACAGCGGAACGAAAAATGTTACTTTGGCAGGTAATTTATCTCTCGGCACCAACGGCGCCTATACCAAAGGCAGCGGAACATTTACTTTTGACGGAACAAGTAAAACTTGGGCTGACAATAATTCTACAAAATCTGACATGGGCGCAGTAACAATTGACGGCGGAGGAACAATTACTTTTCAGAGTTCGGTTAAAGCCACTTCCATAAATATTACTTCTGGAGACACGCTTGCTGCTGGCGGGGCATACACTTTAACTCTTACTGGCTCCGGCACAGCGCTTACCAATTCCGGAACTTTTACCTGTTCTACCGGTACGGTTGCTTATGAGGGTACTTCGGCAACTACTGTCGCTGGCTTAAATGGCAATAGCCATTATTATAACCTGGTTGTTGGCGCGGCATCTGACAACAACACTATTCTATTTTCTACTGACGGAGAAATAGAAGCTTCTGGTTCAATTACCATTACTTCCGGCGGAACAGGAACCCATACTTTTGACCAAGGAAATTACAATGTTACTGCTGAAGGCAGCCCAACCGCAATTACCGTAGAATCAGGAGCCCAATGGAGAAGCAATGGTACCGGAGATTTGGTTTTGGGCGGAAACTTCTCCAATTCCGGTTCAGTTTCTTTTTCTGCCAATGATGTTGAATGTACGGACGGAGGATGGAGCGACGATATTTCCATTTCTTCAACCGACACCAATTTAAGAACCTGGTCAGGAACAGGAACCTTTAATTTATACAACATCACCGCTTCTTATCAGGCAGATTCTTCAATTACCTGTTATTCCTGTACCAATTCCGGAAGCACCAGCACCTGGACATTTGCAAATTGTCCTTCGGGAGTTCTTTACCAGTCCCATTTCAGATGGCGAAATGATGACAATAACGAAGCAAATGCCACTTGGAAAAGACCGGAAGATATGCCTCATTCCGGCCAAGCGCGCAGTCAAAACATCAGATTGAGATTTTCCATTAAAAACAGCGGCAGTGTTCCTGTTTCCAATAAAAATTATGTTCTGCAAGTCGCTCCCCAAAGCCAATATTTTACTTGCGAAAGCGTGCCCTCGGAAAGTTATTCTGACGTGCCGACAACAACTGCTGGTTGCGGAAGTTCTGTTGCCTGTATGACCACATCTCCAAATTTTGCCAATGGCGATTCAATCACTGCCCAGCTTACTGCCGAAGGGACTTGGGTTGCCGGAAAAATGGTTGAAGACCCTTCTAATGAAACCCAAGCAATAACTATAAATAACGGTTATTATACGGAAATAGAATTTAATTTCCAGCTTACTTCCAATGCTGCTTACGGCACAAATTATTGCTTTCGGTTTACAAAAAACGGCACGCCCCTTGATTATTATACTAAAGTTGCCCAGATTACGGTTGAGGGAACGAGTTTAATCAACAGGCTAAAAGGAGCTTTAAGAATCAAAGGAGGGACGAGAATAAAATAACAATAATTCAAAAATCAAAAATAATAAAAAACAACTTTAAACTTTAATACGTAATTTTGATATTTAATTTTTAATCTTTGATACATCTTTATTCTAAAGATAGGCCAGAATTAAGCCAATGAGCAAAAAAAGAAAATCGGTTGCCAAAAAAATACCGGTTGCCTGGAAGCGTAAAAGGAGGAAACTGAAAATTCTCTTTGTTTTGGTATTTTTAGCGATTCTGATTACCGGTTTTTTCGCAATCAGAAATAAATGGTTTGCAGTTGGGGAAATTGACGCCAAAAAAGTCATTCCAAGTTTTTACAATGAATCTTTGGAAGTTAGTTTGGGCAAGAAAAAACTTACAGTTACCCCAATGGCCGGTAATCCGGTAAAAGTGGTACAAAAAGATGTGCGCTATATTTATGAAGGCGCATATAAGAATACGGATGTTATTCAGACCGAATACCCCTATAAAATAAAAGAAGAATTAATTTTTTACGGTAAGGGCCATCCTTTGGAATTTAAATACAGATTAGGGAATATAGAGAATTTTATTGTTGAAAAGGACAAAGAAGGCAATATTATTTTTTACGACCGAGAAGAAAAAGAGAAAAGAGGAATCCTAAACCGAATCTTCACTATTCCCGCGCCTTTTATTGAAGACAAAATTACTAAACGTTCTTTTACCGCAGTGAAAAGCGAAATTAAAGACGATATTTTGGTAATTTCTATTGACCCAGATTGGATGGAAAAGGCCACTTATCCCGTGATTCTTGACCCGACTATAGAAATTAATATTATAGATGTCCATTCCAGCCCGGAAACAGGCCAAAATTGGGATGTCAGATTTACAACTCGTGGTAAGGCGGACTTAAAAATTATTCCCGACGACCAGGCAACAATTGAAGAAGACGAATTCGTTGGCTTGTATTGCGACGATGTTAAGGTTGATGCTCAGATTTTGCCCGGTGACGTGATTTATTATCCTAAGTGGTCTTGCGATGGCACTGGGCTGGTGATTCATAAAACCCTGCGCGTTGGCAAGCACACTTTGCGCTTTGAATACGGCGGAGCTGTTGCTTACGCTTATAATAATCCCTATGTAACAATTGATAGCGCCATATCCACTACTTCGGCGAAGCACCTTGGGCCAATGCCGACAACGGTTTTTATTGATGACAACAATGCCTATACTTTTTATGTTGACAGCACCAATACTGCTGTCTATAGCAAAAGCACAAATGGCGGTACAACTTGGAATGCTGCAGTCACCATTGATTCCCAAACCGATGTTGAGGGTATTGCAGTATGGTATGACAGGTGGACTCCGGGGGATACGACCGGCACAATCATTCATATTGCCACTTTTGATAGCGGCGGAGATGATACTTATTATGCCAGTTTAGATACCAGCACAGATACTTTGATTACCGCTGTTTTGGCAGGACCAGACCAGGCAGGAGGTATTGCCGCAGGAACCAACAACGTGGCTCTTACCAAAACCACTGACGGAAAACTTTATATTGGTATGAGCGATGATTCTGACCATTGGATAGTTACCTGCAGTTCAAGCTGTAATACTAGCGGAAACTGGTCTGAAATCACCAGCCCCTTTGATGCAGCTGCAGACTTTGCTACGCTTTTACCCGGACCCGGAGGAGACATGATGGTAATCCGTTATGATATTTCAGCCAATGATTATGATTACCGAAAATGGGATGGCGCGAACTGGGTTAATTCCTGGACAACGATTGTTACCACTACCGGAGAAAATACGACCTATGACCCGCATTTCTCAGTGACCATGGATAAATCAACTTATGATATTTATCTGGCTTATACAGATGACAATGCCACGCTCGGAGCTGAAAATGACGACATTGAAACTTGGGTTTGTGCCAGCGGGTCATGGTCTGCGAGGGGTAATGTTATTACCAATGAAACTCGGGGTATCAGCGGAGTATCAATTGCTTTTGACGAGAATAATAATGATATTTACGTTGCTTATGCTGCTTTAACATCTCCTTCAATTGCCAATTCGGCAAACATATATTACAAAAAATCAATTGACGGAATGAATACCTGGATCGGCGAGGGCGGGCCTTTGGTTCCGACTGATCACGGGGTTATTTACGGCATCAGGCTTAATTTTTCTTCAAGCTATAAGATTTATGCTACCTGGTATGAGGCAGCATTAGATGATCTTTTCGGAGACACAATTGTTGATGCCGCTGCATCAACCGATGTAATTTCTGTGGGCACAAGCGGAAGACAACCTGATGAGATTTTCCTGCCCGGAACAAATGAGCATATTGCCACCTTCACTTTTATCCGTGACAGCGGCAGCGCAAATGTTACGCAGATTATTTTTAACGAAGAAGGTTCAGTTAACGCTAATTCCTATCTTTCTAATCTGGATGTTTATTATGAAATAGCGGACACCTGCTCTTATGACGGCAACGAGACTCTTTTCGGCACTGCTACATCTTTTAATGTTTCTGACCAAGCAACTGTTACCGGAACAATGGCAATAGACACAAGCCAGGTTTGCGCTTACGTCTTGGTTGACGTTTCTTCTTCAGCAGCAAGCGAAACTTTAAGAATTGAAATTTCCGACCCGCCTAATGACATAACCGTTTCAGCGGGTTCAATTACTCAGAAGCCGCGGATAGTTATGCGTGGCGGGACGATTTTGCGCGGACAAGAATATACTGCGCCGGTAACCATTGATGACACAACAGCTGTGGTGGTTTCTAGGAACGCTAATAATTCAACAAGTACGGTATTCGTGAATCGTGATGTGGGTTATTTTTTTTATGTTGATTATGATGGCAGAGCAAAATACTCCAAAACCACTGATGGCGGACAAACCTGGGGAGCAGGGGTAACGGTTGATTCTCAGACCGATGTCCAGGGAATAGCTATATGGTATGATAAATGGACTCCTTTGGATCAGGGGACATATATTCATGTTGCTACCTTTGACAGCGGCAATGACGATACTTGGTATGCGCGCGTAGACACTGCAACGGATACAGTAAATACCGCTGTACAGGTTCCGGCTGCAGGAAATGCCGGAACTATTGCCGCGGGCAGCAATAATGTTTCAATCACAAAAGCAACTGACGGGACATTGTATATCGGGATGTCAGATGATGGCGATCATTGGGTTACAATATGCACGACTTCTTGTGAAAATGCCGCAAACTGGTCTGAAATTACCAGTCCTTTTGATGCTCAACCCGACTTCACATTCATGGTTCCTTCCCGGGACGGCGATATTATGATTATCCGCTACGATGTTTCGGCTAATGACTACGATTACCGAAAATGGGATGGCGCGAACTGGGTTAATTCCTGGACAACAATTGTTACCACTACCGGAGAAAATACCTATTATGATCCCCACTTTGGAGTGGGCTTCAATACTTTAAATTACGAAATTTATCTTGCTTATGTTGACGATACGTCAACGCTGGGCACGAATGACGATATTGAAACCTATACTTGCGCCAGCGGTTCCTGGAGTGCAAAATCAAATGTTTTAACTAACGACCCAAGGGGTATAATGAATGTTGTTTTGGGGGTTGAGCAGGACACAGGAACGATTTATGTGGCTTATTCAGTTCAGGATTCTGCTCAGCTTGCGGAAACCGGGCATGCTTATTATAAAAAATCAACCGATGGAATGAACACCTGGAGTGATGAAGGCGAACCACTGAACAGCGTTGAAGCAGCTATTGCCGGTTTAGGCATTACTATGGCTCCGCGTGAAAGAATTTATCTTACTTATTGCCAAGACGATTATTATCGTATTAGGGGTGTGACATTGTTTACTGTCGGCGGCGGCCCACCGATCAGAATTAAAGGCAATACCCGCATCAAAGGCGGGACAAGATTGAATTTGGAAGATTCAAGACAGGAACTGTAATTCAAAAATCAAAAATCAAAAATCAAAATTGAGGAATTTTTAATTTTACATTTTCATTTTGCATTTTGAGATTTGCATTTTGCATTTTAAACAAGCATTTTCTGCTTGTTTTTTAATTGTGGTAAAATATATTTATGCTGCAGAAAATTGAAAAGATACTTTTCTACGTTTTTATTTTTTTAATTCCTTTTCAAGTCAGAGCAACAATTTCTTGGAATGGCAATGAGTGGAATTCGGTTTTTTTATATTTGACTGATTTATTGTTGGTGGGGTTTTTATTTTTGGGATTTATCAACGCCAAATCAAAAGGTCTATGTTTTAAAAAATCAGACCTTTTTTTATTTTTGTTTTTTTTCATTGCACTTATTTCAGTTTTTGTTTCCAGCAATAAATCCGTAAGTATTTTCCATCTAATAAAATTACTGGAATTTATAGCGCTCTACATATATATAAGTAGTAAAATCAAAAATCAAAAATCAGAAATCAAGAATGTCCAGCCCGAGGCCGGTTCGCCTTTGGCAGAAAATTTCAAAATCGAGACAATATTTAAAATTATAGTTTTGAGCGGGGTTTTACAGGCAATTTTAGCAATTGTTCAGTTTTATAAGCAAAGCAGTTTAGGTTTGAAATTTATTGAAGCCGGTTCTTATACTCCGGGCGAAGCGGGCGTTGCCACTTTTATTTCCGGCGCAGAAAAGGTAATGCGCGCTTACGGTTCTTTTCCCCACCCCAATGTTTTGTCCGCATTTTTACTTTTAGCAATTTTCTGTTTCTACGCCTTATTTTTAAGGAATCAGGGTATCGGGATATCGGGAAAAGGGGTCGGGATATCGAGGAATCGGTTAACTGAAGTCCTCATCCGATTATCCGTTTTCCTGATGTGCCTTTTACTGATTTTCGCCCTTTTTCTTACTTTCTCCCGCGCCACGATTGTGGTTTTTGTTTTTGTTAGTTTCGCGTTTTTTCTAGCTCGTTTTTTTCAAATTCGCGAGCTTTACCATACCGAAGAAAGGTTGGCAATGGGCAAGAGAATGATGACTTTGGCCATAATATTTGTAATTTTTTCACTTGTTTCTACGGCTTTGGTTTTTCCTTATTTTAAAACTCGCTTTACCAAAATTTCCATTAACGAAGAGGCAATTGATTTGAGGTTTTTTTACGGTAAAATGGCAATTGAAATGATTAAAGAAAAGCCGATTACGGGAATCGGTATTGGAACCTTTGCCGATTTTTCGCGGCAGTTTCCGGCTTTTCTGCGAGCGGCAAATAAGATTTATCATTCCGGAGGATTGACCGAAAAAGAAACTCCCGAATGGCTTTATCAGCCCGCTCATAATATTTATTTACTGATTGCTGCGGAAATCGGAATTTTCGGCGCCTTAATTTTTGTTCTTTTTTTGCTTTTAAAACTTTTTCAAAATATTGGTAGAATCAAGCCGGAAAAACTTTCTGATTTGGTTGGGCCGATGATTTTCCTTTTTTTAGGATTTTTGATATTAGGTTTTAACGACCATTATTTCTGGACGCTGCAATCGGGAGGAATAATTTTTTGGATAAGCCTCGCGCTAATGGAAAATGTAAATCTCAAAGCGCAAAATGAAAATGTAAAATTAAAAATTCCTTAATCTTGATTTTTGATTTTTGAATTTTGAATTATTTTTATGCGATATATTTGCGATTTTCATATTCATTCCAAATATTCCCGCGCCACCTCTAAAGATACGAATATAGAAAACTTAAATAAATGGGCACGTATTAAAGGCGTAAATATTTTAGCAACCGGCGATTTTACCCACCCCTTATGGTTCAAGGAACTAAAAGAGAACCTTGAACCGGCAGAAAACGGGCTTTATAGAATCAAAAACCAAAAGTCAAAAGTCAAAAATCAAAATGGGTTTTTGATAAACGGAAATTATAATCATGTTTTTGAAACAAGGTTTTTATTAAGTACGGAAATTTCCAGTATTTATTCAAAAGGCGGCAAGACGCGCAAAGTTCATAATCTGGTTCTTGTCCCTTCTTTTAGCGATGTGGAAAAAATCAATGCCCATTTGGGTTGGTTGGGCAATTTAAAATCAGACGGCAGGCCGATTTTGGGATTGGATTGTAAGGAATTGGCAAAGATTGTTTTTAACATTTGTCCGGAGGCGATGATTGTTCCCGCTCATACCTGGACTCCTTGGTTTTCTATTTTCGGCTCCTTTTCCGGCTTTGATTCAATTGAGGAATGCTTTGAAGAATACGCAAAAAATATTTTTGCTATTGAAACCGGACTTTCTTCTGACCCGGAAATGAATTGGCGTTTAAGTAAGTTAGATAAAATTACCTTGATTTCCAATTCCGATGCCCACAGCCCCTCAAAAATCGGAAGGGAGGTTAATATTTTTGAAGGCGAAGAAATTAATTACGGTTTAATTAGGGAGGCAATCAGGGCCGGCGCCTATGCAGAGGATACTGCAAAATTACGTTTAATAAAAACCATTGAATTTTTTCCGGAAGAAGGCAAGTATCATTTTGACGGACACAGAAATTGCGGAATATGCCTTGAACCGGAAGAATCCTTAAAATACAATAATCTTTGTCCGCGCTGCGGCAAACCGTTGACTATCGGGGTAATGAATCGGGTTTGCCAGTTGGCTGACCGCAAGGCCGGGGAAAAACCGGAAAAATTTATTCCTTTTGAAAGAATGATTCCGCTTGAAGAAATTATTGCTGATGTCTTGAATATGGGCGCAGGCACAAAAGCGGTTACAGGACATTACCGTAATTTGATTAGGGGCATTGGTAATGAATTTAAGGTTTTGTTATATGCTTCCAAACCGGAAATTATCGCTTTAAGCAGCCCGGAGATTGCCGAAGGAATAGAAAGGGTAAGGCAAGGGAAAGTTGTTATTCGGCCGGGATATGATGGCGAATTTGGAAAAATTAGTATTTTTAGCGAAAATGAAGAAAGACCCAAAACCAAGGGAGGACAAGATACCTTGTTTTAGTTATTATATGTAAGGTAATAAACTCGTTTTAGTTGCCTTTTCGGCGAAAGCAAAATTATAGAGCGAGTATCATAACCGATAAACAAATTAGACAAAACATGAATTATCTCGACAATTCAATTTTGCGCATTTTATACGAACATCGTTATATTTTTGCGTTTCTCGGAGCGCTTTTTGAGGGTACCTACATTATGCTTTTATCGGGCGTGCTTTTAAAATTCGGATATTTTAATTTTTTTGGCGTGTTAAGCGTTTTGTTTGCTGGTTATTTTTTAAACGGAATCGTGTGGTATCTTATCGGACGCGCCGGCGGCTACAAGGTTTTAGAAAAATGGGGCAGGCGTTTTCATTTAACCAATAAATTAATTGATAAGCTGGAATACTATTTTAAAAAACACAGCATTAAAACCATTTTCATTACCCGCATTACTTATGGATTCAGCATGCCAGCATTAATTATTGCCGGTAGTCTGAAAATGAAATGGAAGAAACTTTTGTCGGTAACGTTTTTTGCTACAATTGTTTGGATAGTAATGATGGTGGGACTGGGTTATGTTTTTGGTTTAGGTTATAGTGCAATGGGTAAAGTAATGAACGCTATTGCGAAGGGTTTGGCATTTTTAATTTTCGCTTTGATTACCTTAACAATAATTTTATTGATTTATTTTATTTTAAGATCTGTAAGAAAAAGATTTTTTAAAGAAGTAGAAGAAGAATCATCGCTTTTAGAAAGGGCGGGTGAGCTGTTTAATCATTTGTTTAACGACAAAAAGGACCAATGATTAATTTCAAAGCTTGAAGATGAAAATGAACAAAATAATTAAGGTTTTAATTAGCGCGGATATGGTTTTTCTTTCTGCGCTCGGTTTTATTACTCCGATTTTTGCAATTTTTATTGCCGATAAAATAAGGGGCGGAGGCGTTGAAGTGGTGGGTTTTGCCGCAGCGATTTACTGGATCGGCAGGTCAATTTTGGAAATTCCCATTGCTAAATTTTTGGATAGAACCAAGGGAGAAAAAGATGATCTATACCTTTTAGTTGTCGGCTATTCAATTTGCGCCTTGGTGCAGTTCGGCTACATTTTTAGTTTTTTGCCGTGGCATATTTATCTTTTACAGGGGATTTATGCTTTGGGAGCAGCCCTTTCCTGGCCGGCCTGGGCAGCGCTTTTTACCCGTCACATTGATAAGGGGAAAGAAGGTTTTGAGTGGAGCATTGAGCACGTTGCTTTTAGTTTGGGAACGGGGATTACCGGGGCCTTGGGCGGATTAATGGTTGCTAATTTTGGGTTTGAGGTCGTTTTTATTTTTACGGGCATTATTGCTTTAATTGGCGGCCTGCTTCCGCTTTTGATTTTTCGAGATGTTAAAAAAGACGATGACGGTTTTTTGAGATTTTTAAAAAAATAAATTAAATTTAAAATGGACGAGAAAAAAATTACCAAAGAAATGAAAATTGAAGAAATTTTGCAGAAATATCCGGAAAGCGTTGAGGTGTTTCTGAAATACGGATTCCATTGCCTGGGTTGCGCAGCAGCCAGTTTTGAAAATCTTGAAGACGGTGCCAGAGCGCACGGGATTGATGTGGATAAATTAGTAAACGAGTTAAACCAAGGTATAGTTGATGGGGAAAAATAATTTTTCAGAAACTCAAAATCAGAAAGCATATTTAAATGTAGGGGTCAAAATGAAAATATGAGATGAAAATGATACTATTCTTTTTGATTTTTGAATTATCATTTTGATTTTTAATATTTGATTTTTGATTTTTACTTTATGACCAATAAGGAAATTGCCAAAATTTTATACGAGATTTCTGAGTATTTAGCCATGGAAGATATACCCTTTAAGCCAATGGCTTATGAGAAAGCGGCAACGACAATTGAGGCATTGGAAGAAGAGTTGGCAAGAATTTATCAAAAGGGAGGTCGGAGGGCGCTAGAAGATATTCCGGGAGTTGGTAAAAGTATTGCCGAGGTTATTGAGGACCTTATAAAAACCGGAAAATCCAGAGTTCATCAGCAGTTAAAAAAGAAGGTTCCCGTTGATCTAACCGCACTAACTTCAATTGAGGGCGTTGGTCCAAAAACGATTTTAAAGCTTTATCGGGAATTGGGAGTAAAAAATATTGACGACTTGGAAAAGGCAGCAAAGGCGGGCAAGATTAGAAAACTTGAAGGATTCGGAGAAAGGAGCGAGCAAAACATTTTAATGGCAATTAGTTTTTATAAAGGTAGCAGCGGTAGATTTCCTTTGGGCTATGTTTTGCACGATATTAAAAAAATCGAGGAAAAAATCAAAAGGTTTAAGGGCGTGAAAAAAGCAGTAGTTGCCGGTTCTGTCCGCAGGATGAAAGAAACAATCGGCGATGCTGATTTTTTAGTAAGCGTTTCCTCGGAAAAGGCAGCAAGGGAGGTAATGGATTTTTTTATAAATATGCCGGAAGTTGCCCACGTTTATAGTCGGGGGACTACCCGTTCTTCGGTAAAGTTGAAAAATTATCTTGATTGCGACTTAAGGGTTGTTCCCGAAGAAAGTTTTGGCGCGGCACTTCAATATTTTACCGGAAATAAAGAGCACAACATTGAATTAAGAAGAATTGCCATTCGCAAGGGATTGAAGCTTAATGAGTACGGAGTGTTTCGTAAAGAAAAACAAATTGCCGGAGATAGCGAAGAAGAGATTTATAAAGTATTGAGATTAAAATGGATAGAGCCGGAATTAAGAGAAAATAGCGGAGAAATAGAAGCAGCTCAAAAAGATAGCTTACCTAAGATAATTGGTTATAATGATTTGAAGGGGGATTTACAAATGCACTCCAAATGGTCTGACGGACAGAACAGTATTGAAGAAATGGCAAAAAAGGCGATAAGTATGGGGTTAGAATATATTGCCATTACCGACCACGTTAGAGGAAGCTTTAACCACCGCATTGGAGAGAAAGAATTAATTTCTCAAGCCAAGGAAATTGATAAAATAAATGCCGAGTTCAAGGATGAGAAATTAAACTTCAGAATCTTAAAAGGTGCAGAAGTAGATATTTTAAATGACGGAAGATTATTTATAAAAGATGAGGTTTTAAAAAAGCTTGAAATTGTTGGCGCATCTATTCATAGCAATTTTAAGATGCCCAAAAATAAGATGACCGAAAGAATTATTAAAACAATGAGAAACCCCAACATTGATATACTTTTTCATCCTACGGGAAGATTGATTCAAACCAGACCGCCCTACGAAGTAGATATAGAGAAAATTATTAAAGCGGCCAAAGAAACGAATACCGTTTTAGAAATAAATTCTTATTTTAATCGTTTAGACTTAAAAGATGAATACGCAAGAATGGCGAAAAATTATGGGATTAAAATAGCCATTAACTCTGATGCTCACAGCGCTTCACATTTTCAGTATTTAGAATTGGGCATTGCCCAGGCCAGAAGAGGATGGTTGGAGAAAAAAGATGTAATCAACGCCTGGCCATTGGAAAAAATGTTAAAGATGCTGAAGTAGGAGGTGGTGGCTATGCGGGAAACAGAAAATAGTGATAGAAATTAGAAAATAGAAAGTAGTTAATTTCCAATTTCCCATTTTCATTACCAACCCTCATTTTCAAACAGACATTTCCCAAAATAGTAAATCATGAATAAATTTATCACTTACTGGCTGCCTGTAATTTTGTGGGCCGGAATTATATTCTGGCTTTCTTCGCTTCCGGATTTAAAATCCGGATTAAAAGAAGATTTTGTTTTGCGTAAAATTGCTCACGCTTTAGAGTTTGCGATTTTGACCATTTTGTTATTTCGGGCAATTTATAATTACGAATCAAAAATTAAAAAAGCTATAAGTTATTCTATTGTTTTGGCCGTTTTTTACGCCCTTTCTGATGAATTTCATCAATCATTTATTAGGGGCAGAGAGGGGAATTTAAGAGATGTGGGGATCGATGTTGTGGGTATTTTAATCGCGATTTTCTTGTGCTATATTAAAATTAGCAAGAATCTTGGAAAGGTCGATTTAAATGTTAAGAATTAATAAATTATTTATTATGTTTTTTATGGTTTTTTACTATCTTGGATTTATTGCCTGGAGCTTAATTTTAATCGGAGTTTTGGCTCTTTTGACCAACTTGGGCCTAATCAGTTCTTCGATTTGGCTTTGGTGGCCGATTTTTCTCATTGCCTTTGGAATTTATACTTTGATTTTAAAAAAGAAAAAGAAGAAAATTGCTCTTCACGGAATTTTCCAGAGATTGGCAAGCGATGAGAGGATTCAAAGCAAGTTGTCAAAAATAGCGGATACTGTAGATGAGGTGGTGGAGAAAAAAATAGACGAATGGCACAAGGAGGTTACGGGGGAGAAAGATGAAGATACTGGCAGAGAACAATAGAATCAAATTTGATTATCAGATATTAGAAAGCTATGAGGCCGGCATAGTGCTTTACGGTTTTGAAGTTAAAGCAATTAAAAGCGGCCACGTTAGTTTAAAGGGGGCTTATGTGGTGATTAAAGACGAAGAAGCCCACCTTTTAAATGCCTTTATTCCGCCCTATCAAGAAGCTAACACGCCTCCTGATTATGACCCCAGAAGAAGCAGAAAACTTCTTTTTAAAAAAAGCGAAATCAAGACTTTGATTGGGAGGTCAAAGATAAAAGGGTTGACATTGGTTCCAATTAGAATGTATACTGGTAAAAGCAAATATTCTTTAAGTAAGAACAAGATAAAACTGGAAATCGGCGTCGCGAAAAGCAAAAAAGAAATTGATAAACGGGAGACAATAAAGAAAAGAGAGGTTGAAAGAGAAATCAGAAGGGTTTTTCGCGGGAAGATTCGGGGCTAAATAAAAGCGGGGATGTGAGGTTTCGATAGGCGGTTATTTTAATATAAGCAAGTCGAGGAAGTTGGTTAGCTCGTTAAAATCCAACAAAAAACAAAGGCCAATACTAATTTTGCCTTTGCTGTGGCTTAAAAACCGCAGCCATTCTTGTTGCTGATTCTCAATAGGCAAACAAGAGTGTTATAGTAATTTGAGATAGGCATATGAATGTCCGATTCTTATGCCGAAATTTAGGAATAGGCTTTTTGGAGTTTTATTCGTTTTTATCTAAAAAGCCGAATTTTTAAACGAATTAAACTTGTAGCCTTATATTAGAGTGCCGTCTAGACACGGGTTCAATTCCCGTCATCTCCACCAAATTATATTTTTTATAAATGTTTATAAAAAGACCATTTTTTAGAAAGTTTAATAGGTTTGACAAAAAACCGATTATTAGAGCAAACGAGGAAATCCAATTTTCTGAAGTGCAGGTTATTGACGAAGAAGGAAAAAATCTGGGAGTAATGGAGACCGGAAAAGCGATTGCGCTTGCCAGAGAAAGGGGTCTAGATTTGGTAGAAATAAGTTCCAAAACCACTCCCCCTATTTGTAAAATTATAGATAAAGGAAAGTATCTTTATCAAAAAGAAAAAAAGGAAAAAATTCAGAAGTCCAAGCAAAGAAGAAGCGGCGAAATTAAAGAAATGAGAATAGGATTTACTACCTCTGAACACGATTTAATAATTAAGGCAAGGCAAGTAGAAAAATTTTTAAAAGAAAACGACAAGGTTAGAATTGAAATCAGGCTTAAGGGGAGAGAAAGAAGTTTTGGCGATTTAGCAAAAGAAAAATTAGAAAAATTTTTATCTTTCATTACCGTTGAGTACAATAAGGAGGAAGAGATTAAAAAGAGTCCTTCGGGAATGAATTTAACCATATGCCCGGGAAAAGTAAAAAATCAATAATTAAACGTTTTAAGATTACTCGAAACAGAGTCCTGATACGCAGACCGCAACATCAGGACCATTTTAATGCAAAAGAGTCGGGAGAAAAAAAGAGAAAAAAAAGAAAGGAGAAGAAATTGAAAAGGGGCATAGCAAAAAAAATAATTGAAAGCAAAGTTTTTTAATTTATGACCAGAGTAAAAAGAGGCGTTTTAAAGCGCAAAAGAAGAAAAAAGATAATTAAATTAGCAAAAGGCTTTAAGTGGCGAAGAAAGTCAAATTTCCGTTTAGCCAAAGAGGCCTTAATGCATGCCTGGACTTATGCCTACAGAGACAGAAAAGCAAAAAAAAGAACGTTTCGCCGCCTTTGGCAATTGAAGATTAATGCCGCATGTCGGGAAAAAGGAATTTCCTACAGTAAATTTATTAGCTCTTTAAAGAAAAAGGGAATTGGATTAGATAAAAAAATTTTAGCCGAAATAGCAGAAAAATATCCGGAGGTTTTCGAGAGGTTGCTTGAGGAAATAAAATAAAAGACGTAGATTTTTCTCAAAAAACAGATAGGACCTTGTCAGAAAAAATTTAATATGCTATAAAAGAGTAATCCTTAAAAAGGGAGGGAAGGGGGGTATATCAAATATACCTATGCTAAGCAAAACAAAAAAAATAGCGGTTATCGGTTACGGATATGTCGGAAAGGCAGTTACAAATATGTTTAGAAGCCATTATTTAGTGGTGGCAAAAGATATTAATAAAGAGCATATTTTTGATGAAAACGAAGGACAGATTACTATAGAAAGCAACGCAGATGACTATTCAAGAATTAATGATGCTGATTTGGGGGTGGTTTGCGTGCCTACACCGATGATTGAGGGAAGCGAAGACCCTTTTAAGGGATGCGATGTTTCTTTGGTTGAAGCCGTGGTTAATAAATTGGAGACCCCGGTTATTTTAATCAAATCAACAATTGAACCCGGAACGACCGATAGATTGAGGAGACAAACGGGAAAAAGAATAGTTTTTAGTCCCGAATATGCCGGAGAAGGAAGATATTGGTCTCCTTACAAATTTGATAAGGACATGAAGGAATGTCCGTTCGTAATTTTGGGCGGGCCGAGAGAGGATACGAATTATGTTTTAGATTTGTTGGTGCCGATTTTGGGGCCGAAGAAATTTTATTACCAGATAAAAGCCAAGGAAGCAGAGGTAATAAAATATATGGAAAATACCTATTTTGGAGTTAAGGTTACCTTTGCTAATGAAATGAAGAAAATTTGCGATGCTTTGGGGGTTGATTATTACACCGTACGAACCGGCTGGGCCCTTGACCCTAGAGTTGACCCCATGCATACTATGGTTTTTCCCAATGAACCCGGGTTTGGCGGAAAATGTTTACCAAAAGATATTCACGGAATTATTAGGGCAAGCCAAAAAGCAGGTTATGAACCAGAATTCTTAAAGGAAGTAATTAAAAGCAATGAAAGATTTAGAAGAGAAATGAACAAGAAATAGCATTTAGGAGCATTCTATTAAATAAAAAGAGGCCGATTTCCGGCCCCTTTTAAATTTCTTTTAAAAAGAGTAAAATTAATAACAAGAACAATATGGAATTTATTGAAAGATTAAAAGGGGTAGTTGAGAAAAATCTTCCCGCTGGTTTTAGCGTCAGCGTAGATTTACCAATTAAACCGGAATTCGGAGATTATTCGGCAATTATTAATTTAAAAGGAAATAAATTTTCCCAAGAATTATTTAGTAAAATTAAGAAAGACTTAGAAAAAGATGAATTTATTAAAGAAAATGTTAGAGAAATAAAAGTGGTTCCTCCGGTTTATTTTAATTTTTTTCTCAAACCAGAAAAAATTAAGGAGGTTGTTAGGGAAATACTAAAAAAGGGTGAAAATTTTGGGAGCAGCGAGGAAGGAAAAAATAGAATAATTTTGATTGATTATTCTTCTCCCAATATTGCCAAACCGATGCATGTTGGTCATTTGCGCTCAACCTTTATTGGTCAGGCGATTTATAATCTCTATAAATTTCTCGGTTATAAGGTGATCGGCGACAATCATCTTGGCGATTGGGGCACCCAATTCGGAATGATTATCGGCGGTTGCAAAAGATATTTAAAGAAGTCAGAGATAAAGAAAATCACTATCCAGCAAATGCTCGATGTTTATATCAGATTTAATAAAGAAATAGAGGAGAAACCCGAATTACAGGAATTAGCCAAATTAGAGTTTAAGAAATTAGAACAAAATGATTCCGAAAACAAAAAGATTTGGAAAATTTTACGAAAAAAATCTCTTGAAGAATTCAACAGAATTTACAAAATTTTAGGGATTAAATTTGATATTGTTAAGGGAGAAAGTGATTATCAAGATTTTTTAAAAGACGAAATAGAAAATGCGCTTAAAAAAGGAGCAGCAATTAAAAATGAAGACGGTTCGGTGATTATTCCGTTAAAAGGCAAGGAAACGCCGTTTCTTATTCAGAAATCTGACGGAGCCACAGTTTATGGAACTCGAGATTTGGCAACGATTAGGTTTAGGATTGAAAAATACCATCCAGAAAAAATAGTTTATGTAATCGGCAACGAACAGTCTTTTTACTTAGAGCAACTTTTTAACGCCGCAGAAATTTTGGGATACATTTCTCGCGATAGACTTTATCACGTTAAATTCGGCCTAGTTTTAGACGAAAACAGAAAAAAACTCGCAACCCGGGAAGGAAGAGTGATTGGCGCAGAAGAATTAATTCAAAGAATTATTGCGTTGGCGGAGAGAGTTATTAAAGAAAAAAATCCAAAACTAAATAGGGGCGAAAGAACCAAGGCGGCAAAAATTATTGGAGTTGGCGCACTAAAATATAATGACCTTTCCCAGAATCGTCATACGGATATCGTTTTTGATTGGAAAAAAATGTTAAGCTTTGAAGGAAACTCAGCTCCTTATTTGCTTTATACTTACGTTAGGCTTAAGAGTATTTTAAGAAAGTCAAATTTTACTAATTTTGACCCATCTCTTTTAAGTAAAGATATTGAACTCGAAATAATTAAACGATTAAGCATCTTTCCTTTGGTAATTCGCAAGGCATTAGATGATTATCAATTAAATATTATTGCCAATTATCTTTTTGAGTTAGCCGGATTGATTAATAATTTCTATGAGGAGATTCCGGTTTTGAAAGCCGAAAAAAAATTAAAATTTTCTCGTTTAGCATTAATCAAATCTGCGGCGATTATTTTAAAAAGAGGTCTTAATCTGCTGGGAATAGAGACCCTGGAAAAGATGTAAGAATATGAGATTTGCTAATAATTATCTTCTTTTGCGTCACGGCGAAGCAAAATCAAATAAATATCAATTTGTTAGCTGCTTACCCGAAAAGATTTACAATCCCTTAACCCGTTACGGCAGAGCAAGGATAAAGAAATTGATACCGATTTTTAAAAAAGAGAAGGTTGATTTAATTTTTTCTTCTCCTGTTTTAAGAACAAAACAGAGCGCAGAAATTATAGCAAAGGAGTTGAGATTAAAGATTATTTTTGATAAAGAATTAAGAGAGACAGAGTTCGGCAGATTTAACGGCAAACCAGCCGCAGAATGGAAATTGTTTTTTGCAAAAATTAGAAACAAAACCTCGGCAAAGCATTACGGAATGGAAAATTATAAAGATGTTTCTAGAAGAGCAAGGAAGTTTCTTGAGAAAATTGAAAAAAAATATAAAAATAAAAATATCTTAATTATTTCTCACGGCGCAGTTCTTTTTTCTTTAGAAGCGGCCTTAAGAAACATTCCCCCAAAGAAAGAAAGGGCCTATGAAAATTTATTAAAGTTTGAGACCGGAGAATTAAAAAAGATTGAATAAATAAAAATATGAGCATTCCAGAAATAGAAAAACAAATATTGGATTTTTGGAAGAAGAATAATATTTTTGAAAAGTCCCTGAAGAAAAAATCACCAAAGGGAGATTTTGTTTTTTACGATGGGCCACCCTTTGCTACAGGAACTCCGCACTACGGTCATATTGTTGCAAGTTTAATGAAAGATATTGTTCCGCGTTTTTGGACAATGCGGGGATACCATGTAGAAAGAAGATGGGGGTGGGACACCCACGGTCTGCCGATTGAAGTGATTGTTGAGGAGGAATTAGGGATTAGAAACAAAAAAGATATCGAAAAAGTTGGGGTTGATAAGTTTAACGAAACCTGTAGAAGCAAGGTTTTGATGTTTGCGGACGAATGGAAAAAAGCAATTGAAAGGATGGCAAGATGGGTAGATATGGAAAATTGCTATATGACTATGGATTTGAAATTTATGGAAAGTGTTTGGTGGGTTTTTAAACAATTGTGGGACAAGGGCTTGATTTATGAAGGCTATAAGTCAATGCATATTTGTCCTCGTTGCGAAACGACACTTTCTCAATCAGAAGTAAGTCAAGCCTATCAGGACATTAGTGACTATTCGGTGATTGCCAAGTTTGAATTAAGGGATGAGCCCAAAACATTTATTCTTGCTTGGACAACCACTCCTTGGACTTTGCCGGGAAATGTGGCCTTGGCGCTTGGAGAGCATTTAACTTACGTTAAAGTAGGGTCCCGTTCTCCGGTCACAAATCAGGAAGAGTACTATATTTTAGTCAAGGATAACCTCGATAAAATTTTTAAAAACAGAGAATACCGCATTGTCGGTGAGATTAAGGCAAAAGAATTGGAAGGTAAAAAATATAAACCTCTTTTTGACTACTTTATAAATTTCGATTTTAAAAATAAAGAAAATCTCTACACTGTTCAATTAGCCAATTTTGTAACCGTTGAAGACGGAACCGGCGTAGTGCACATTGCTCCTGCTTTTGGCGAGGAGGATATGCTTTTGGGTCAAGAAAAAAATTTACCGTTTATTCAGCACGTTAAACTCAACGGTCAGATTACCGAAGAAGTTGTTGATTTTGCGGGAATGGAAGTAAAGCCAAAAGATAATCCCCAGATTACGGATTTGAAAATAATTGAATTTTTAAAAAAGAAAGATTTAATTTTTGAAACAGAAAAATTTGTTCATTCCTATCCTTTCTGTTATCGTTGTGATTCGCCCCTTTTAAATTATGCAACTTCTTCTTTGTTTGTAAAAATTACAAGCATAAAAGATAAGTTATTAAAAACTGCAAGGGGAATAAATTGGGTTCCGGCGCACATCAAAGAGGGGAGGTTCGGTAAGTGGTTGGAAGGTGCGAAGGATTGGTCTATTTCCCGTCAAAGGTTCTGGGGTTCGGTAATTCCAATTTGGGTTTGCGATAAATGCGGCAAAAAAATAGTGATGGGTTCGGTCAAAGAATTGGAGAAATTAAGCGGACAAAAAATAACCGATCTTCATAAACATTTTATTGATAAAATTGTTTTTAACTGCACAGAAAAGGGTTGCGAGGGTAAAATGAAAAGAGTTTCCGATGTTTTGGATTGTTGGTTTGAATCCGGTTCGATGCCCTACGGTCAAATGCATTACCCTTTTGAAAATAAAGAAAAATTTGAAAGAAACTTTCCAGCCCAATTTATCGCTGAAGGGGCAGATCAGACGAGGGCTTGGTTTTATTATTTACATGTTCTGGCAACCGCCCTAAAAAACAAGCAGGCATTTAAAAATGTGATTGTTAACGGAATTGTTTTGGCAGAAGACGGAAAGAAAATGTCTAAGAGATTAAACAACTACCCCGAGCCGATGGCAGTTTTTGAGAAATACGGCGCCGATGCGGTTCGTTATTATTTAGCTTCCTCTCCAGTGATGAAAGCCGAAGATTTATGTTTTTCCGAAAAGTTGGTGGAAGAGGCAATGAGAAAGATTTTGATGTTGACATTAAATGTTTTTTCTTTTTATCAATTATACTCAATAAAGGGAGTTGTTCCCTCAACAAGAAGCAGGGATATTTTGGACAAATGGATTCTTTCAAAGATTGAAAGATTAAAAAGAGAAATTACCCAAGGGTATGAGGAATATGATCTAAATGCGGCTACGCGGCCAATTGAAGGATTTGTTGAGGACTTATCTACGTGGTATTTAAGGCGTTCAAGGGAAAGAATAAAGGGCGGAAAAAAGAGCGAGAAAAAAAGAGCATTGCAAATACTTGCTTACGTACTCCTTGAATTTTCAAAAATTATTGCCCCGGTAATGCCGTTTATTGCCGAATATTTATATAAAGGAATTAAAGGAAGAAAACAATCCGTTCATCTCGAAGACTGGCCGAAGATAAATACAAAGTTAATTAATGAAAAAATAGAAAAGAAAATGGAGCTAGTGAGAGAAATTTGCAGTCAGGCGCTTCAGAAAAGAACAGAAGCAGGAATTAAAGTTAGGCAACCTCTTTTAGAAATTAAAATTCCCGCCTATCGGTTAGGCAAAGAATTTATCCGTTTAATAAAAGACGAGGTAAATGTTAGGGGCGTTGCTTTTGAAAAAAAATTAAAAGAAGGTGTTGTTCTAAACACTTTAATAACAAAAGAATTAGAAGAAGAAGGAATTGTTCGAGAATTTGTGCGCCAGATTCAGGAACTAAGGAAGAAAAACGGGCTGACGCCAAAAGACAAAATTAGGGTATTTTATACTGATAAAAATCTGAATGAGGTTCTTAAAAAACACGAAAGGCAAGTCAAAAAACAGGTAATTGCCGAGGACATTTTATTTCAAGCTAAAGATTCTGCTATTCCCGGAAAAAATTTAAGCATTGAAAAATTATAAAATGATTAAAACCGAAGGCATTATTTTGAAATCGGTTGATGCCAATGAGGTGGACCGGCTTTTAACTATTTATTCCGCAAAGTTGGGGAAAGTCAATATTTCTGCCAGGGGCGTGAAAAAAACCGAAAGTAAATTGCGTTACAGTATTGAACCGATTTCTTACGTAGAAATGATTCTTGTAAAAGGCAAGAATTTTTTAATTTTGAAAGATGCAGTAATTTTAGACCAGTTTTTATCCATAAAAAAAGATTTAGAAAAGATAAAAATCGCAAGAAAAATCGCGGATTTAATTGACGAGGCAATTGCCGGAGAAGAGAAAGACGAAGAAGTTTGGAAATTAATTTTGAAGACCTTCAAGAGTTTAAATGCCCATTTATTGGAGCCGAAAAAGATTTTAAAGCAATTTGAAAAGAAGTTAATAGTTGTTTTGGGTTATAGCGCAGAAGAGATAAGAAGCATTAAGCAAATTTACTAATCAAGGCCCAAATTTGTGCTATAATTAAATTATGGATCAACAAATCAGTCCTCAAAATTTTGAAGTTAAAGAAATAGAGAAAGAGAAATCTTTCAGTTTTAGCGAAGAACCGCAAAAAGGGAAAATGCAAGGCTTGATTAATCTATTTAGTAAAAAAAATCTCCCCAGAACGTTAATAGTTGTATTTTGTGCTGCCATAGTTATAGCCGGCATTTCATTTTTTGCCGGAAGAAGCTCTTTTAGTTTAGAGAACATAAAAATTACTGCCAGAGTTTTGGGTCCGGTTGCTTCCGGAGAAGAAGTTGTTTTAAGGGTTGATTATTTTAATGAAAATCGAGTAAGTTTAAAAAACGCTTATCTGATTTTAGATTATCCTTCTGGAACATTTTCTTCTGACGGTAAAGAGTTGGTTCATGATCGCAGAGACTTGGGTGAAATTTCAAAGAAGTCGCAGGGAACAGAAGAGTTTAAATTAAGGTTTGTGGGCGAAAAAGGAGACAGCAAGAGCGTTACCGTAAGAATGGAATTTATGCCCCAAAACATTAATTCTTATTTTGAACAATCAACCGTTTATAGAATGGAGATAAATTCGGTTTTAATTTCCCTAAATATTGACGGTCCGGAAAAGTCAATTTCCGGTCAAGAGGTAAGTTATTTAATTGAGTACGAAAACAAAACCGACAAGGATTTATACGATTTACAATTAGAAGTTGAATATGATAAAGATTTTAAATTTAAAACAGCAATACCGGGTCCAAGCGAAGAGAAGAATAATCTTTGGAAGATAGATGTTTTAAGAAAAGGAGAGAAAAGGGGCGTTAATATTGTCGGCGTTTTAAAAGGAAAAGAGGGGGAAAGCAAGATGCTTAAAGCGGCAATGGGAAGAGTGGAAAACGAACAATTAATTCAATACAGTAAATTTGAGTATCTTACTTTAATTTCTTCTGCGCCCATTTTGGTTAATGTTAGTATTCAAAATGTGCCAGAGGATTGTAAGGTTTATCCGGGACAGGTTTTAAATTACCGGATTGATTTTAAAAACAATACCGAGGTTCCTTTAATTGAATTAATTTTAAAAGCAAAATTAGAAGATAGCGTTTTTGATTTACGGGGGATTAAATTGGGGAATGTGGGCTTTTTTGATAGCCGAGAAAAAACTATTACCTGGAGCGGAGGCGATATTTCTGCTTTGAAATTATTAGAACCAAATCAATCCGGTAGTGTAGAGTTTTTGGTTCCAATAAAAAAACCCGTACCCATGGCTTATTATGATGATAAAAATTTAAGAGCGAACGTATCGGCAGAAATTGAAACCAAAATTATTCCCAAGCAATTTGCCCTTTCAGAATTAAGGATCTCTAATGATTTGTCTTGTAAAATAATTAGCGAAGCCGATTTAGTTACCAAGGTTTTTTATTACGAATCGTCGGGGTCATTAAGTAATTACGGCCCAATACCGCCGCGGGTAGATGCGAAAACTACTTTTACCGTACATTGGTTGATTTTCAGCGGTTCAAATGATTTAGAGGGCGCGAGGGTTTATTCGGTTTTGCCGCAGGGAGTTAACTGGGAAAATGTTTATGTTAATTCGGTCCGCGATAGCGAAGTTTTTTATAATGAAAGAACAAAAGAAATTGTTTGGGAAATAAAAAAAATTCCCGCAGGCACGGGAAGATTATTTTCTCCTTATGAATTAATTTTTCAGATTTCTATCATTCCCTCGATTAACCAAATTGAAACAACCCCGGTTTTGATAAATGAGGCTATTTTAGAAGCAAAAGATATTTTTACCGAAATTATTTTAAAAGACCGAACGCCCGAAGTCACTACATCTTTGCCGGATGATAAGGGGGTTTCGAATGGTCGCGTTAGGATGTAATTTATGGGAAAACAAGAACAAAGCTTAATGGACAAGATTGTAAGCCTGTGCAAAAGGCGAGGTTTTATTTATCCCGGGTCTGAGATTTACGGCGGTTTGGCTAACACTTTTGACTTTGGTCCCTTGGGCGTAGAATTGGCAAATAATATAAAACAAAGTTGGTGGAAAAATTTTGTACAAAGAAGAAGCGAAATTTATGGTTTAGATGGAGGGGTTTTGATGAATCCTAAAATTTGGGAAGCTTCGGGACATACGCAGGGGTTTATTGATTTTTTGGTAGAATGCAAAAAATGCCATAAAAGGTTTAGAGCAGACCAAATTATTAATAAAAACTGTCCGGAATGCGGTGGCAATCTTACCGAAGCAAAAAAGTTTGTTCCGATGTTTAAAACCTTTGTGGGCCCTGTTGAGGATTCGGCTGCGGTTGCCTATCTTCGACCGGAAACCGCTCAGGCAATTTTTGTAAATTTTAAAAATATCATTGATAGTTTTCATCCGCTTCTTCCTTTCGGAATTGCCCAAATAGGAAAAGCATTTCGTAACGAAATTACTTTAGGAAATTTCATTTTCCGTAAATTAGAGTTTGAACAGATGGAAATCGAATATTTTATAAGAGAAAGTGAGTGGGAAAAATATTTTAAAGAATGGAAGAATGAAATTGAAAAATGGGTTTTGACACTAGGAATCAGCAAAAAGAATATTCATTGGCGAAAACACGAAAAAGATGAACTTGCTCATTATTCTAAACATACCGAAGATTTGGAATATAATTTCCCCTTTGGCGGATTTAAGGAGCTATATGGTTTAGCTTATAGAACCGATTTTGATTTAAAAAATCACAGCGAAAAAAGCGGTAAAGATTTAAGGTATGTTGATCTTATAACGGGTGAAAAATTTTTTCCCCACGTAATTGAGCCATCTTTTGGTCTGGAAAGAACAATGCTTGCAATTTTATCCGAAGCTTATTGGGAGGAAGAAATTAAAGGGGTAAAAAGGGTAGTTTTAAGATTAAGACCAAACATTGCCCCGATTAAAATAGCAGTTTTTCCGCTTTTGGCAAATAAACCGAAATTAGTAGATAAAGCAAGGACGATTTATAATAGTTTAAAAGGTGAATTTCTGACAGTATGGGATGATCGCGGAAATATCGGTAAAAGATATTATGCCCAAGACGAAGCAGGAACCCCCTATTGCATTACCGTAGATTTTGAAAGCTTGGAAAAAGACGATGTTACTGTTCGGGAAAGAGATTCAATGAAGCAGCAAAGAATAAAAATTAAGGAATTGCGAGATTATTTCTTAGAAAAAATTCATGTCTGAGTTATATCAAAAATTTACTTTTCCAAACGGCTTAAGACTGGTCACTGTGCCAATGAAAAACACAAAAGCAGTGACCGTTTTAGTATTAGTTGGTGCCGGCTCAAAATACGAAACCAAAGAGAAGAACGGCATTTCTCATTTTTTGGAACATATGTTTTTTAAGGGCACCAAGAAAAGGCCGAATACCGTAAAATTAATTGAACCACTAGACAGGATCGGCGGAGAATACAATGCTTTCACGGGGCAAGAATATACGGGTTACTGGGCAAAGGTTAATGCAAAATATCTGGATGTTGCTTTAGATTGGGTTTCGGATATTTTTTTGAACTCTAAACTTGATGCGGGGGAAATTGAGAGAGAAAAAGGCGTAATCATTGAAGAGATAAATATGTATTTGGATGAACCAAGGAGGTATGTGGGGGATTTATGGAATAAGGTGCTTTACGGAGACCAACCCGCAGGATGGTTAATTTCCGGAGAAAAGGAAAATGTTTTAAGGTTTGAAAGAAAGGATTTTTTAGAGTATTTAAAAAGTCACTATTCTGCAAAGAACACCGTGATTTGTTTAGCCGGAGAAATTAGTAATGTAGCAAAATTAAAGAAAAAGATAATCCGTATTTTTTCCGGAATTAATACCCAAATTCCAAAGTCAAAGCAAGCAGTATTTATTAATCAGAAGTATCCGCAAGCACTGGTTTATTACAAAAATACTGACCAAACCCATTTATGTTTGGGGGTGCGAGGATACAATCTTTTCCATAAAAATAGGTATATTTTGAAAGTTTTAAGCGCAATTTTAGGCGGCGGAATGAGCTCTAGAATGTGGGCGACAATTCGGGAAAGAAAGGCGCTTGCTTACTATGTTTCTGTTTATAGTTATGAAGATTTGGATTCTGGATTTTTGGTTACGCAAGCCGGAATTAACAACAATAAAGTTGAAGAAGCAATTAAAGAAATTTTAGAGCAGTTTTCATTACTGAAAAATAAAAAGATTTCTCTGAAAGAGTTAAATAAGGCAAAGGATTTTATTATTGGGAGCGAAATTTTAAGCATGGAATCTTCTGATGCGCAGGCATCATTTTACGCTTTTCAAGAATTGATGAAGAAAGACATTTTGACCCCGGACGAGATATTTGCTAAAATTAAGGCAGTAAACCGAGAAGAGGTTTTGAAGGTGGCAGAAGACATTTTTCAACTTCCAAAACTTAATTTAGCGCTAATCGGGCCCCTTGAAGAAAAGAACAAAAATAAGTTTTTAAAAATTTTAAGAAAACTATAATGCCGGAGAAAAAAAATCAAACAATCGATATTTCCGTAAACACCATTTTAAGAGTGACATTTTTGGTGCTTTTTTTGATTTTTCTTTATTTAATAAGAGACATTATTGTTATCTTTATTTTTGCCTTGATTATTGCCTCGGCAATGACCCCGGTGGTTAATGCTTTAGAAAAAATAAAAATTCCGCGAGTAATCGGAACCCTGTTTGTTTTTGTTTTATTTTTATGCATTATTACCTTTTTGCTTTACTTGATTCTTCCGCCAATTGTTCGCGATGTAGATAAATTTTCCCTTAATTTACCGGATTATGCGGAAAAAATTTCCTTAAAGTTTAGGGTGTTTACCGATCGTTTTTCTAGATATGATTATTTGATTAATCAATTGGTTGTTTTTTTGAGCAATATTCGCGAATTTTTAACGAATTCAGCTGCTAATATTTTTTCGGCGGTTTTAAATATTTTTGGAGGAGTTTTTTCATTCGGTCTAATTCTGATAGTTTCTTTCTATATTTCAGTACAGAAAAAAGGAATTCAAAGAGTTTTAACGGCGATTATTCCGCTGCAGTACAGAGATTATATTTTAGATCTATGGGAAAGAGCACAGAAGAAGTTGGGTAGGTGGTTGCAGGGTCAGTTGTTTTTGGGCTTGATAGTCGGCAGCATGGTTTATATTGGCCTTTATTTTCTGGACGTTAAGTATGCTTTAATTTTGGCACTTTTAGCCGGAATCTTTGAAATCTTTCCTTATATCGGTCCGGTTTTGGCAGCGATTCCGGCGATTATCATCGGTTTTTTGCAGGCGCCGATTTTAGGTTTATGGGTGGTTATTCTTTATGTTGCGGTTCAACAGATCGAGAATTATTTTATCGTTCCTTTGGTAATAGGCAAGGTGGTAGAACTTAATCCCATTGCCGTGATTTTGGCTTTGTTAATTGGCGGTAAGTTAGGCGGAATACCGGGAATGATTTTGTCGGTTCCTTTGGCCGCTGTTTTTGCTGAATTTTTGCGAGATCTAATCAAACGAAGAAAAGAATAACAGAAAGTATAATTACAAAGAAACCAGTGGCCAAATTTAAGAAGGTAAAACGATAACCTTCTTTTTTACAATGTAAAAACTTGGAATGAATGGTTATAAATTTTTCGCCCAATTTTTGGGGAAAGAAGAGAATTGCTGCTCCAAGAAAAAAATCCGGCAAGGTTGCCATAATTATTCCTAAACCCACATCAATCAGTTTTTCGGCTTGAAAAATTACACCGCTTTGGTAGAGGAAAAGAAACGATAAAGAGATACCAATTAAGCCATCGCAACCTATTTTTATCAGATCAATAATAAGATTTTTAGCATTTTTACTTTCGTGAAAATCGCTTATTCCTTTATTGTGATAGTCCCAATGAGGAATTTTATCTAAAATTAAATGGGATAAAATTCCCAATGCCGAAATTAAAAATGGGTTTCTAATTTTTGCCCCGATAGCAGCACCGATAAGAATGTGGGGAGTTAATACCATATAACAACACAGCTTACCAAAACAAATTTTTGTATTATAATTTTATTATATGTCGAAACTTTACATTGTTGCTACTCCCATCGGTAATTTACAAGATATAACTTTGCGCGCTTTAAAGATTTTAAAGGAGGTTGATTTAATTTTGTGCGAGGACACGAGGGTAACTAAGAAACTTATTGATTTTTTTAATATTAAAAAACCCCTGGAGAGTTATCATCACCACAGTAAAGTGGGCAAAGTAGAAAAAATCAAAGAATTGTTAAGGCAAGGAAAAGATTTGGCATTGGTTTCCGATTCCGGCACACCGGGAATTTCTGATCCGGGAAACAAATTGATTCAAATGCTTCTTAATGATCGCAGTTTAACCGTTGAAATTGTACCCGTGCCCGGGCCGAGCGCAATCACGGCCTTGGCAAGTGTTTCGGGGCTTCCGATGGATAAATTTGTTTTTATGGGTTTTCCGCCACATAAAAAGGGCAGACAGAAATTTTTTAAGGAAATCAAAGAAGCAAGATATCCGGTTATTATTTATGAGTCGCCGCATAGAATCATAAAGACATTGAAGGAATTAAATGAATTTGGTAATTTTGAGATAGTGGTCGGTCGAGAATTAACCAAAAAATTTGAAACAATTTATCGTGGAGAAGTTGAGGATTTAATTACCCGCCTGGCAGATGAGTTAAGGGGGGAGTTTGTAATCGCGATCCGTCATAAGTCGGCTTATGCCGGTTACTAGACGGTGATAAAAAAAGATGAAAAAAATATTGATTACTACACCAATATATTATGTAAATGACAAACCGCATTGGGGTCATGCTTACACCACCGTTGCGGCAGATGTTTTGGCACGATTTTTTAGTTTGCAAGGCAACGATGTTTTCTTTTTAACCGGCACCGACGAACACGGTTTAAAAGTTGCCGAGTCCGCAGAAAGATTGAACAAAACCCCAAAAGAATTGTGTGATGAAAATAGCGAAGCGTATAAGTTTACCTGGAAAAATTTGGGTATTGAATATAATCACTTTATCAGGACAACAGATAAGATTCACGAAGAAAGGGTTATTGAATTTTTAAAAACCTTAAAAGATAAAGGCGCGGTTTACGAAAAAGAATATGAGGGGATGTATTGCGTTGAATGCGAGAAGTTTCTTACCGAAAAAGATTTAATTGATGGCAAGTGTCCCGACCATAAAACAGAACCAAAAAAAGTTTCAGAAAGAAATTATTTTTTCAAATTAAAAAATTATCTAAAAGAGGTTGAGAAAAAGATTTTAAGTGCCGAGCTATTGATTCAACCGGAAGCGGCAAAAAAAGAAGTATTGGGATTATTAAAACAAGAACTGGAAGATTTTTCCATTTCAAGGCAAAAAGAAAAAGTAAGATGGGGCATAGATTTGCCGTTCGGAAAGAGTCAAACCATATACGTTTGGGTCGATGCGCTTTTAAATTACTACACCGGCAACGGAACAAAAGAGTTTGCGGAATATTGGGAAAAGGGAGAGGTGGTTCATTTATTGGGTAAGGATATTTTAAAATTTCATGCGATTTTTTGGCCAGCAATGCTTTTAGCTGCTTCTAAAAAAATTCCCAAAAGGGAATTTATTCACGGATTTTTTACCATTGATGGCCAAAAGATGTCAAAAACCTTAGGCAATGTTATTGATCCCAATGAGGTTGTCGGAAAATTTGGCGTTGACGGAGCGCGTTATCTTTTATTGTCGCAATTTCCCTTTGGGCAGGATGGTGATGTAAAGAAAGAAAAATTTGCCGAAAAATATAACGCCGACTTGGCGAATGGTTTAGGAAATTTAGTAGCGCGGGTTTTGGCCTTGGCGAATAAACATAACATAAAGTCCGATAAACCAGATAAGGAAACAAAAAAGAAAGCTGAAGAAGTTAGAGACACTTATCGGCAATGGATGGAAAATTTTAAACTATTTGAAACGTTGGAGGAAGTATGGAGATTTATTGGTTGGTGCGATAAATACATTGAGGAGAATAAACCGTGGCAGGTAACCGATGAAGATAAATTGGAACAAATTTTGTCCAATCTGCTTTATTGCGTTTCTGAAATTAGCGATTTGATTGCCCCTCTTTTGCCCCAGACCAGCAAAAAGGTAAAAAATCAACTTAGGACTGGTAAGCCAGAGATTTTATTTCCGCGAATTAACAAATAAATTTTATTATTTTGATTTATGCTCATTGATACCCACGCGCATTTAAATTTTAAAGATTTTGAGAAAGACCGCGATGAAATTATTAAGCGATGCCTGGAAAAAGGCATCGAAATTATTAATGTCGGCGTAGACTATAAAACTTCAAATGAAGTGATAGAAATTGCCAGTAAATATAAAAAGGGGGTTTATGCCGCGGTGGCGATTCATCCTCATAATGTTACGGGATGGGAAGGGCACGGGAAGGAGGTTTTTAATTTTGAAAAATTTTTACAATTAGCAAAGAACAAAAGGGTCGTAGCAATCGGTGAAACCGGTTTAGATTATCAATTTTGCGAAAATGATGAGAAGGCAAAAAAAATACAGCAAGAAGTATTTATTCAACACTTAGAATTAGCAAAAAGGGTAAACAAGCCAATAATAATTCATTCCCGTCGTACCTTTCCCGAAATATTGGAGATTATTCAAAATTCAAAATTCAAAATTCAAAATTCCGGACAAGGAGTTCTTCACTGTTATATGGGTCGTTGGTCTTATGCTGAAGAATATTTGAAAATGGGATTTTACCTCAGTTTTACCGGTTTGATTACTTACGCACGCGATTACGATAAGGTTATTAAAAATGCGCCACTGGATAGGATATTGATTGAAACCGATTCTCCGTATTTAGTCCCCAAACCTTTGCGCAAAGAAGGGGAGGTGGTTAGAAACGAACCCCCAAATGTGAGGTATGTAGCCGAAAAAATTGCCGAAATAAAAGAAGCAACCTTTGAGGAGGTTGCAGAGCAGACTACTAAAAATGCCAAAAAGTTATTTATGCTATAATTAAATCATGGATTATTTGCCATCAAAAATTGAATATAAATGGCAGATTAAATGGGAAAGATTAGGCCTTCACAAGGCCAAGGATTTTAGCAAGAAAAAGAAGCAATATGTTCTTGTTGAGTTTCCGTATCCGTCGGGAGATGGACTTCACGTTGGTCATGTGCGCAGCTATACTGCCCTAGACATAATTTCTAGAAAAAAAAGAATGGAGGGCTTCAATGTTTTATTTCCGATCGGCTGGGATGCATTTGGTTTACCGACCGAAAATTATGCAATAAAGACGGGTAGGCACCCTATAGAAATAACTAAAAAGAACACAGATAATTTTAGAAAGCAGTTAAAAAATTTAGGCATATCCTTTGATTGGTCTAGAGAAGTAAATACGTCTGACCCAAATTACTATAGATGGACACAATGGATATTTTTACAGTTTTTGAAAAGGGGTTTAGCGTATCAAGCAAAAATATCAATAAATTGGTGCCCTAAATGCAGGGTTGGGCTAGCGAACGAAGAGGTGGTAAATGGCAAGTGCGATTTCTGTAAAACGGAAATTGAAAAAAGAGAAAAAAAACAATGGCTTCTAAAAATAACTGCTTATGCAGATAGGTTAATTGACGATTTAGATAAGGTTGATTTTCCGGAAAAAATTAAAACTCTACAAAAAAACTGGATTGGCCGTTCCGAAGGAACGATAATAAAATTCAAAATTGATAACCAAGAAATTGAGGTTTTTACAACCAGAATAGACACAATTTTCGGTGTAACTGCCCTGGTCTTGGCGCCGGAGCATGAGATTATTTCAAAAATTAAAAACAGAATACCGAATATAAACGAGGTTGAAAACTATATTAATAATGCCAAAAGAAAAAGCGAATTAGAAAGAACCGATTTGGTAAAGGAAAAAACCGGAGTCCAATTAAAGGGTATTTATGCGATAAATCCTTTGAATAATGAAAAAATTCCGGTTTGGATTGGCGATTATGTAATTGCTACTTACGGCGGAGGAGCGGTAATGGTTGTGCCCGCACACGATAAGCGCGATTATGAATTTGCGAAAAAATACGGAATAGAAATTAGAGAAGTTATATCTGGTGGGGATATTTCAAAAGAAGCATTTACCGATTATGGGAGATTAGTTAATTCTGGAGAATTTAATGGTCTAAATTCAGAGGATGCGATTAAAAAAATTACCGAATGGTTAAGGGAAAGAGGATTGGGTCATAGGGCGGTAAATTATCATTTACGCGACTGGGTTTTTTCGCGCCAGCATTACTGGGGTGAACCGATTCCGATAATTCATTGTGAAAAATGCGGCGTGGTCCCGGTTCCGGAAAAGGATTTGCCGGTGGAACTGCCTTACGTGAAAAACTATAAGCCAACCAATACCGGAGAATCTCCGCTTTCGGCAATTAAAGAATGGGTAAATGTAAAGTGTCCGAGGTGCGGCGGACCGGCACAGCGCGAAACCGACACCATGCCTAATTGGGCAGGTTCGAATTGGTATTTTGTTCGCTACTGCGATCCCAAGAACGGTAAAATTTTAGCAGAGATGAAGAAACTGAAATACTGGATGCCGGTTGATTTATATAACGGCGGAATGGAACATACCACTTTGCATCTTTTGTATTCGCGCTTCGTTTATAAGTTTTTATACGATATCGGCGTTGTGCCGCATGACGAGCCCTACAAGAGTAGGCGTTCGCACGGTATGGTTTTGGCTTCTGACGGTAAAAAAATGTCCAAGTCACTTGGCAATGTAATAAATCCCGACGATATCGTAAAAAAATATGGCGCAGACACAATCCGTTTATATGAGATGTTTATGGGGCCGTACGAAGAAGCGATAAGCTGGAGCACAGAAAGCCTGGAGGGTTGTTTCAGGTTCTTGAAAAGGGTATGGAATTTATTTTTAAATAAGAATAAAATTAGCAAAACAACAAGTAAAGATTTAATACAAAGAATAAATTATACAATTAAAAAGGTAGGGGAAGATTTGGAAAACATGAAATTTAATACTGCGGTTTCAATAATGATGGAATTTATAAATTATTGGCAAGAAGAAAATAATGTTTTGTCTAAAACGGATGCGGAAAGTTTTTTAAAAATTCTTGCGCCTTTTTGTCCGCACATTACAGAAGAATTATATCAAAAAATCAAAAATCTTCAGCCTCGACAAGCGAAGCGGGGCGGGAAAAAGTCAAAAGTCGAAAGTATTTTTCAGGAATCTTGGCCGGAATATGACGAGAAATTGATAAAGAAGGAGACCATTGAAATGGTGATTCAGGTAAACGGGAAAGTTAGGGATAAGATTCAGGTTAATGCAGATATTGCTAAAGAAGAAGCGGAAAAATTGGCATTTAATAGCGAAAAGATAAAAAAATGGCTTAACAACCAAAAGCCAAAAGTAGTAATTTTTGTAAGGGGCAAACTAATAAACATTGTGGTTTAGTTTTGCAGCGAAGAACATTGTATTTTAAAAAGAGGAGCAAATCTCCTCTTTTAAATTATTCAACATTAGAAACAATTAAAAACTAATTCCGATTTAAAATAAAAAAATTTTTAAATAAGCACTTGGTGCCCGAGGGGAGAGTCGAACTCCCACGGACTTGCGTCCATACGATTTTGAGTCGTACGCGTCTGCCAATTCCGCCACCCGGGCTTTTAACAATTTTTAAATTAGCAAAATTTTACCTTTTTGTATAGTGACAGTTTTTATTACTGCACTTTATTTTGCCGCGGAACTCTACAAGTAAAGATTTGCACTCCGGACACTTTTCTCCGGTTGGTTTATCCCACAAGGCAAAATTACATTTCGGCCATTGGTCGCATCCGTAAAAAGTCTTTCCCTTTTTTGTTTTTCTTTCTACGATTTTACCTTTTTGACATTCGGGACATTTTACAAAAACGGTTTGTGCAGAATTCAACGATTTAACGTTTTTACATTTTGGGTAGTTTGAACAGGCAAGAAATTTACCGAATCTTCCGGTTTTAATCACCATTGCCGAACCACACTTCTCGCAAATCTCATTAGACCTTTCTTCGATAAATTCTTTTTTAATTATGGTCTGATATTTTTCTTTTATAGTTTCTTCAAATGGCCAATAAAAATTTTCGATTACGGGTATCCATTTTTTCTTTCCCTGGGCAATTTTGTCGAGCTCGTCTTCCATTTTTGCCGTGAAATCAATGTCTACAATTTCTGGAAAATGTTCTACTAATAATTTATTTACTACCGTTCCAATGGCGGTAGGATAAAGATATTTGCGCTGTTTGCTAACGTAACCTCTTTTTTGGATTGTTTCCAAGATCGGAGCATAGGTTGACGGCCTGCCAATACCTTTTTCTTCAAGTGCTTTAACCAGAGTTGCTTCGGTATAAGGCGGCGGAGGCTGGGTAAAATGCTGAAGTGGTTTAATTTTTATCAAATCAACAAATTGTTTTTCTTTTAAGGGGGGCAAATTTACATCTTCTTGTCTTATTGGCCAAACAAGCAGAAATCCTGGAAATTTTAAAACGCTACCGTTTGCTTTAAAAAGATAAATATTTTTGGAGGAAGTTTTACTGCTTTCGATTTCTACATTTGTACTTTTAAAAATTGCCGGTTTCATTTGGCAGGCAACGGTTCTTTGCCAAATAAGATTATAAAGTGCCCATTGATTTTTGTTTAAATGGTCTTTAAGTTGTTCGGGTTTTTTAAAAATAGCAGTCGGTCTTATTGCTTCGTGCGCTTCTTGGGCCGTTTTTGATTTAGTTTTATAAATATTTGCCTTTTGCGGCAGATGTTCTTTGCCAAAATTATCAAGGATCAATTTTCTAACTTCGTTTATTGCCTGACTTGCTAAATTTAAAGAGTCGGTGCGCATATAAGTGATAAGGCCGACCGATTCTTTTCCAATTAAAATACCCTCATAAAGTTGTTGAGCAATAAACATTGTCTGTTTTGCAGAAAATCCTAATTTTCTCGATGCTTCTTGTTGAAGCGTGCTGGTAGTAAAAGGGGGAAGGGGGTATTTTTTAACTTCTTTTTCTTCAATTTTTTTTACCTTATATTTAAGTTCTTTAAGTTCTGAGATAATTTTTTCTGCATCATTTTTGGTTTTAAGGGATTTTTCAATTTGTTGATTATTAATTTTTGCAAGAACTGCTTCAAATTCCTTGCTGTTATCGAGAAAGGTTGCATTGATTGTCCAGTACTCTTCGGGTTTGAATTCGTCAATCTCTTTTTGTCTTTCCACTACCAATCTTACGGCAACCGATTGAACTCTTCCCGCCGATAGACCGCGAGCAACCTTTTTCCATAAAAGAGGAGAAAGCTTATAACCCACAAGCCTGTCAAGGATTCTTCTGGTTTGTTGGGAATTAACTAGATTCATATCAATTTGTCTCGGGGATTTAAAAGCATTTTCGATTGCTTCTTTGGTAATTTCGTGAAATACAATGCGATTCGTTTTCAATTTATCAATTCCCAGTGCCTCTGCAAGGTGCCAGGCAATTGCTTCTCCTTCGCGGTCTTCATCGGTAGCCATAATTACCTCCGACGATTTATTGGCCCCTTCTTTGAGAAAAGCCACCACTTTTCTTGCCTTGGGAATAATGATATATTTCGGCTGAAATTTATTATCAACATCAATTCCCAGCTCCCTTTGAGGAAGGTCACGAACATGGCCGAAAGAAGATTCGACCAAATAATCTTTACCGAGAAATTGTTTAATTGTTTTCGCTTTTGTTGGCGATTCAACAATAACTAATCGCATAATACATAATTGCCTTTACCCAAATTTCTTACTATTTTTTTAAGTTCCATTACCATTAATGTGGCATTAACCACGGAAGCAAATAAGCCGCTTTTTTGAATTATTTCATCAATATGCGTCGGATGGTGGGAAAGAATTTCTATAAGAATCTTTTCTTCTTCTGTTTCGGGTTTAATTTTTCGACGGCTTTGCTCTGTTAGATGTAAAAGATTTAGTTCTTCCAAAATATCTTCAATGCAGGTTACTATTTTTGCCCCCATTTTTATAAGATTGTTTGTTCCTCGGGAGTTTTTTTCATAAATAGAGCCGGGGATGGCAAATACTTCTCGATTTTGTTCCAGTGCTAGCGTTGCAGTAATTAATGCCCCGCTTTTTTCCGGCGCCTCAATAACCACTACGCCGAGACTCATTCCGCTAATAATTCTGTTTCTTTGAGGAAAAGTAAATTGGGTGCCGCGTGTACCTGGAGGGTATTCAGAAATCAGGGCGCCGCATTGACTTATTTTTTCTCCCAGATGATAATTACAAGACGGATAAAACGATTTTTTATCCAAGCCGCTTCCCAATACTGCAATTGTTCTGCCGTTATTTTCAAGTGCTGCCTGGTGAGCGAAAGTATCAATGCCCTTTGCTAAGCCGCTGATAATAGTGATTCCGAGCTTTGCCAATTTTCCGGAAATGTCAAAAGTTACCTGCTTTCCGTATTGACTGTATTTTCTGGTCCCCACAATAGCGATTGCTAGATTATCTTGAGCGGTAATTTCACCTTTAATGTAGAGCTCTTTTGGGGGATCGGGGATTTCTTTTAAAATAGCAGGATAGTTTTTGTTTTGTAAAGCCACCCTACGAATTGAAAGTTCTTCTCTTGACATATTTTAACTAATGTGCTATACTCTAATTAGTGAAAATTTAAAGCTCTTTGTATCTCTATTCCTGCTCAGCGAGTGACGAAAGTCAAATCTTCCCTCCTTGATTTGGCGATTAGTCGGAAGTGTTTCAAGTTTTTTCGCCACTGCGAAAGAATTTGAACCGCTCGTTGGCAGGACTAGGGATGCAAAGATAAAAGAGTGTCAAGTTCGGCGATGACTCTTTTTTTTATTTCCGGAAGCCCCCTTTTTTCTTTAGCAGAAAAGTTTTTTAATACAAATTCTGCAGTATCGGTTTTAAATCCGGGATTAATTCCGACACGAATTCTTGTGAAGTTTTTGGTTTTTAAAGCATCAATAACGGATTCTACACCCTTATGGCCCGCAGAAGAAGAGTTTTTGCTAATTTTAATTTTCCCAAAGGGGAGATCTATTTCATCGTGAATTAATATTAAATTTTCTGGTTTTATTTTGAATTCTTTGATTATTTTTTTTACTGCCAAACCAGAATTATTCATAAAAGTAAGGGGCTTAACCAAGAAAGTTTCTGCTTTTTTGTTTTTTATGATGACCATTTCTGCAAAAGAATCTTTCTTTTTTTTTCTTGCCCCCCTTTCTATTTGTTCTAAAAGAGCATCAACAATTTGAAAGCCGATATTATGACGATTGTTTTTATATTTTTTTTCGGGGTTGCCGAGTCCAACAATAAGGTTTTTCATAATTTATTATTCTAAATTGTTTTGATTAGTTCTTCTATATATTTTTTAATTTTTTCATAATTTTCCCTTCCTTCTTTTGGTTCAAGCACGTAGGCGGGTTCATTATTTAATATCATTTCTTTGGCAATTAAAAGCTGATTTTCCGTATTTATAGTATCAAATTTTACCATATCGGGATTGGTCTTGTTAACCAGGTTCCAAACATATTTAATATCCGTAATATCAATATTGGTATATATAGAGTCGGTGAAAGTTTTCCAGAGTTTTAAAATTTTCGGAAAGTCCCAGAAAAAATTTAAAGAAATCACTTTATTTTTCAAAATATTAATTACTTCCTGTTGTCTTTTGATACGGGCAAAATCTCCATCGGGAGCGTAGCGACTGCGTAGATATTTTAAAGTTGTTTCGCCATCAAGATGATGGACCCCCCTTGGGAGATAAAAGCTTTCATAGGAATCATCATTTTTCGGAAATTTGGGGTCAAAGATTTCTTTTTCTATAACCACGTCTATGCCTCCAAGCTCATCAATAATTTTTTTTACGCTATTTAAATCAAAAACAAGAAAATAGTCAATTTTTAGTCCGGTAACTTCCCGAATACTATTTTTAATTAAATCCATTCCCTCTTTTTTATTTTCCGTCGCGCCGAACAAGGAATTAATTTTGACATAATAATTTTTACCCGGAAATTTTACCAATAAATCTCTGGGGATAGAAATACCCACCGGTTTTTCACCTCCCAGCGTGCTATTGATAATAATAATGGTATCGGTCATATTTTCTCCTCGATATCCTTTTCCCGGTATTCCCAAAATTAAAAGATTGATACGTTCTTTTGGTTTGGGCGAAGAGAAAATTAATCCCATTGTTTGTCCTTGAGCCGAAATAATAATCTCTTTTTTTAGTAGGTTATGCGAGAACGGAAAAAGGAGTAAAAATGTTAAAAAAATTATTACCGAAAGGAAAACAAAGATGCACCTTTTAAGGGTGCCAGAATTAAAAGATTTTTTAGACCGGATGGGTAGTAAATCTTTTTTGAATGTTTTATTAATTTCTTTTAGTCGGTCTTGCATTGCCTTATTTTTATTATAACATTTGCCTTATAATTGGGAAGTTTGTATAATGAAGTTGAGAAGTTAAAACTTGTTGGCTATGAATAAAGAAAACAAAACAAAAGTTTCTGGTTTTAGTTATTGGATTAATTTTGTCTGGGAAATTTTAAAGATTATTTTTATTTCTTTGGCAATTATTATTCCCATCCGTTATTTTTTAATTCAGCCGTTTTTTGTTCAGGGTGCTTCAATGGAACCAAACTTTTTTAACGGAGACTATTTAATCGTTAATGAAATTAGTTATCGTTTTGAAGAGCCTCAAAGAGGGGATGTGGTTATTTTTAAGTATCCGCTTGATCCCTCGCAATTTTTTATTAAAAGAATTATTGGACTACCCGGAGAAACCATAAGAATAGAAGACGGCCGAGTTTTTATTGTTAATCTTAAAACCAAAGAGAAAACAATTCTTGATGAATCGGAATACTTGAACGATGCTTATACGGCAGGAAATTTTGAGATCACCCTTAAAGACGGAGAGTATTTTGTTTTGGGCGATAATCGCGGTTCGAGCTCTGATTCGCGAAAGTGGGGTCCTTTGCCGAGAAAATTTATAATAGGCAGAGCATGGATCCGCGCCTGGCCATTCACAAGGATAGAAATTTTTAAGTAAAATTTAAATTATGAAAAAATTGCATAAAAAAAGAAAGGGAAAAAGAGGAAGGCCCAGCAAACCAAAGAAGCCGAAAATTCAAAAGATTAAAGTCCAGGCACCTACCGGAACTCACGATATTTTGCCGCAAGAGCAAAAATATTGGGATAAGGTGCGTTCTATTGTAGATAACGTAGCAAATAATTTTGGTTTTGGAAGAATTGATACGCCAATTTTTGAAGATGCGAGAATCTATATTAAAGGTACCGGACAAACTACAGACATAGTCCAAAAGGAAATTTATACTTTTAAAAGTAAGGGGGGCGAGCTTTTGGCTTTGAGACCGGAATTTACTCCGGGAATAGTTAGGGCCTATATTGAGCACGGAATGAGGAACTGGCCCCAGCCAGTAAAACTTTATAGCATCGGCCCATTGTTCAGACACGATAGACCGCAAGCAGGAAGATACCGTCAGTTCCATCAAATTAATTTTGAGGTTATTGGCGACTCCAGCGCAGTAAGCGATGTTCAAATTATCCAGGTTTTTGTTTCTATTTTAAAAAAGTTAAATTTAAAAAAATTCTATCTTTACATCAACAGTATTGGTTGTTTGATTTGTGCTCCGGCCTATAAAAAGGAGCTTTTAGCCTATTACCGTCGTTACTTCAATGAAATTTGTCCGGATTGTCAGCGTCGTTTTAAAGAGAATCCATTAAGATTATTAGATTGTAAGAAAGAAAAGTGTCAGAAAATATCTCAATCCGCGCCGCAAATTGTTGATTTTCTTTGCGAGGAATGCCACAACCACTTTAAAGAAACGCTGGAGCTTTTAGATGAATTAGAGATTCCCTATATTCTTGATCCTTATTTAGTAAGGGGACTAGATTATTATACCAAAACAGTTTTTGAAATTTGGGAGAACAAAGAAGAGGGTGGTCAGGGAGCATTGGTCGGCGGCGGCCATTACGATAATTTGGTAGAGATGTTTAAAGGCAAACCTACACCGGGAGTTGGCGGTGCGGCAGGAATAGAGAGAATTATTAATTCTTTAAAAAATCAGGATATTAAAATAAGCGAAGGAGAAAAACCAAAAGTTTTTCTTGTTCAACTGGGAGACCTGGGAAAGAAAAAGAGCCTGAAATTATTTGAAGAGTTTCAGCGTCACGGGATTCGTGTTGGTGAGGCGTTTAGTAAGCCAAGTATAAAGTCGCAGTTAAAAATTGCGGACAAGGAAGGCGCAGAATTGGCCTTAATTTTAGGGCAAAAAGAGGCCTTGGAAGGAACCATTATTATCCGCGATATGATTTCGGGTTCTCAAGAAACCGTTCCTTTAGAGAAAGTAATAAATGAGGTTAAAAGAAGGCTTAAAAAATAATTATTAATGGGTTTTAAATTAAATATGGAAAATTGTATTTTTTGTGAAATTATTGCGGGAAAGATTCCTTCTGAAACGGTTTACGAAGATAAAGAGTTTATTGCTTTTAAGGACATAAAGCCCTTAGCGCCGGTACATATTTTAATTGTTCCCAAAGAGCATATTGCTTCAATCAATGAATTAGAGCAGAAACACGTTAAAATGATGGGAAATATGATGCTTTTAGCAAAAAAACTTGCTCAAAAACAGCAAATTGATGAAGGATTTAAACTGGCCTTTAATACCGGCCGTAAAGGAGGGCAATTGGTCGACCATCTGCATTTGCATTTGATGGGCGGATGGAAAGATGAAGAAGTAAAATAAATTTAAATTTATGGAAGTAAAAAGAAAACAAAAAGAAACAACCTCGTTGCTTTTAAGGCGCTTTACCCAAAAGGTTAGGGAGAGCGGCATTTTAATCGAAGCAAAGAAACATCAGTTTCGAGAAAAGAAACCGAGTAGAATTCAACGCAGAAAAAGCGCATTAGAAAGGGTGGCGAAGAGAAGGAAATTATTGAAATTAAAAAAGTTGGGTAAAGTTTAAAACTTTAAAACATGGAACAAGTTAAACAAAAAATTAATCAAGACATTAAAAAAGCAATGCAGGAAAAGAACGAGTTACTGCTCCTGGTTCTTAGGGGGATAAATGCGGCGATTAAAAATAAAGAAATAGAAAAAAGAACAAAGTTAAGCAAAAACGAAAAAGACATCCAGAAATTAGAAGAATTAAGCCAGCTAACCGAGGAAGAGATTATTGAAGTAATTTCCGGAGAAGCCAAAAAAAGAAAGGATGCGATTATCGAATTTCAGAAAGGTGGTCGTAACGATTTAGTTGAAAAAGAAGAAAAAGAATTAGAGATTATTAAAAAATACCTACCAGAGCAGTTAAGTGAAGAACAGATTAGAAAAGAGGCAGAAGAAGCAATCAAAGAGGTTAATGCCGTTGGACCCAGCGATACCGGTAAGGTAATGGCATTGTTAATGCCCAAATTAAAGGGCAAAGCAGACGGTTCGGTGGTTAGCAAAATAGTTGGGGATTTACTCAGAAAAGATAATTAACAATGGCAAGAGTAGAAATTGAAATAAATAATTTAACGAAATTACTGGTTAATAAGAAGTTTTTAATTGAGGTTGCAAGAAAAACAATTTCTACAATAGGAGCTAAATTCAAACCCCCCTTTTTAAGTATTGTTCTGGTAGATAATTCGGTTATAAAAAAAATTAACAAGCGTTACCGGGGAAGAAATAAGGTAACCGATGTTTTGGCTTTTAATTACGGAGAAATAGTGATTTGCGTTCCTCAAGCCAAAAAGCAGGCTAAAGAATTAAAGCATTCACTTAAAAAAGAATTAGGGATTCTGTTGATTCACGGGATTTTGCATTTGAGTGGACAAAAAGACAGAACCCAAAAAGAATTTAACAAGATGAATAAAAAACAAGAACAAATATGGCAAAAGATAATCTCATTGTAGGTTTGGATGTGGGTACGAGCAAGGTTAGGACCATTATTGCTTCAATAAAATCAAGAGAGGATAGTCGTCCGAAAATTATTGGCGTTGGCGAAAGCAGTTCAGCAGGAATGAGAAAAGGAATGGTGGTGGATATAGAAGAAGTTACTAAAAGCATCAAACGTTCGGTTGATAACGCAGAGAGGGTTAGCGGAACAACCATTGATAAGGTTTTTGTATCTATCGGCGGAAGCCATATTCGTTCAAGGGTGAATAAAGGCGTTGCTGCAGTTTCGCGCGCTGATGAGGAATTTACCCAAGAAGATGTTTTGCGTGCCATCGATAATGCTTCGATTCTTTATTTGGACCCGAATCGAGAAATTATTCATATTCTGCCAAGAGAGTTTAGTATTGATGGCCAGACGGGAATTCAGGATCCGCGAGGAATGAGCGGTTTTAAATTAGAAGTTGATGCATTGATTGTTGAGGGATTAAGTCCCTATATCAAAAATTTAAGGAAATGTGTAAATAATGCAGGACTGGAAGTTCAGGGTTTGGTCCTGGATGTATTGGTTGCTTCGCAGGCGGTTTTAACAAAGAAACAAAAGGAGTTGGGTGTTTTGGTTTTAGATTTCGGCGCGGGAACGGTGGGTATGGCAGTTTATGAGGAGGGCAAGTTATTGCATCTTAATGTTATTCCGGTCGGCTCCGGACACATTACCAACGATATTGCCATTGGTTTAAGGACCAGCATAGAGACAGCGGAAAAAGTTAAACTTGCATACGGTTGTTGTTTACCGGAAGGAGTGAACAAAAAAGATACAGTTGATCTTTCTAAAATTGACGAGAAAGAAGAGGGAATAGTGAGTCGTCGAGAAATTAGCAGAATCGTGGAAGCAAGAATTGATGAAATTTTTTCTTTGGTGAATAAAGAGTTAAAGAAAATAAATCGAGAAAGGCTTCTACCCGCAGGAGTGGTTATTACTGGTGGCGGAGCAAAAACTCCGGAGTTAGTTGATTTGGCTAAAGAAAAATTAAAGCTTCCGGTTCAAATCGGTTTTCCCCAAGGCGTTGACGGTTTGGTAGAAAAAATTGATGAACCAACCTTTGCAACGGCTATCGGTTTAATCTTTTGGGCGCTGGAAATGTCCGGCGCATCGGAGGAGAAAAAGATGTTCGTATTTGGAAAAGAATCTTCTGAATCCAAAATTGTCAGCAAGTTAAAAAATTTTTTTAGAAGTTTTTTACCTTAATATTGACTAAAAAAAAGATTAGCGCTAGTATAAATCCTACCCGTAAACAAAATTAATTTTATTTTTTATTTTTGATTACATAAATATGCCACAAATAAAACCGGAAATTGAAACATTTGCCAGAATTAAAGTAATCGGGGTTGGGGGAAGCGGAGGTAATGCGATTAGCAGAATGATGACCTGCGGAATTAAAGGAGTGGGATTTGTTGCCATTAACACCGATGTTCAGGCGCTCCACAACAACAAAGCAAGTGAAAAGATTCACATTGGAAAGGTTTTAACCAAAGGTTTGGGAGCGGGAATGAATCCGGAAATTGGCAGAAAAGCCGCAGAAGAAAATAAAAAAGAGATACATGAGGCATTAAAAGGTTCGGATATGGTTTTTATTACTTGCGGCCTTGGCGGCGGAACCGGAACGGGAGCATCTCCGATTGTTGCTGAAGTTGCGCGAGAAATTGGCGCATTAAGCGTTGCGGTGGTAACTAAGCCGTTTTCTTTTGAAGGAAGCCAGAGAGCAAGGATTGCCGAAGAAGGTCTGGCAGAATTAAAAGAAAAAGTAGACACTTTAATTGTTATTCCCAATGATCGGCTTTTGGCAATTATTGATAAAAAGGTTTCCTTGCTTAATGCCTTTGAGATTGTTGATGATGTTTTGCGTCAGGCAGTTCAGGGAATTTCTGATTTAATTATTTATCCCGGAATTATTAATTTGGATTTTGCTGATATTAAGGCTATTATGCAAGGAGCGGGAGCGGCAATTATGGGCATTGGTAGGGCCAGCGGAGAAAACAGGGCAACGGAAGCGGCAAGAGCGGCAATTAGTTCGCCGCTTCTAGATCTTTCTATTGAAGGCGCAAAGGGGATTCTTTTTAATGTTAGCGGCGGTCCGGACATTGGGATGGTAGAAGTGGCAGAGGCGGCAAAAATTATTACCGAATCTGCTGATCCTGATGCCAGAATTATATTTGGCGCAGTTGTGGATGAAAAGGCAAAAAGAGGAGAGATTAAAATTACGGTCATTGCTACCGGGTTTAATGGCTATTTAAAACCAAACAATTTTCAACTTCCTATTGAAGAAAAAAAGATAAATGTTCCCTTGGTGGAAGTAGATAAGAAAAAAGATAAAAAGGGAAAGGAAGAAATTTTTTCTGATGAAGGACCGATGCCGACAGTTTACAAAAGTCCTCTGCCGGACGAAGAAGACGAATGGGATATTCCTGCGTTTTTACGCAAGAAGCCAAAATAGTTTTAAATAATAAACCAATGTTAATTAGCACTCTTGACACGAGAGTGCTATTTTAATAATATTTTAAATATGTAGTATAATTGATTTAGAAGCATGAGACTAGATAAATTTACCACCAAAGCCCAAGAAGCATTGCAAGACGCCCACGGAATTTCTGCCGAGCGCGGGCAGCAACAAGTTGATGTCTTGCATCTTTTAAAAGCCCTGTTGCTACAAGAGGAGTCTTTAGTGGTGGCAATTTTAGAAAAATTTGGCGCAGATGTCAAAAAAATCGAAAAGGAGATTGATTTGGCAATAGATAGACTTCCTCGTTTAACCGTTTTTAGCGGCGGGGTTCTTCAGGCTTACCTTAGTCAAGATTTAGGTCGCGTTTTAGAACAAGCATTTAGGGAGGCAGATAAAATGAAAGATGAATTTGTTTCTACGGAACATTTTCTTTTAGCAATGCTTTCCGTAGCCAATAGAGCAAAAGATATTCTTGAAAGAAATGGCTTGGATTATGATAAGGTATTAAAAGTTTTGGCAGAAATTAGAGGAGGAGAGCAGGTTACGGATACCGAACCAGAAGCGAGATATCGCGTTTTAGAAAAATTTACCAGAAATTTGACCGATTTAGCCAGGAAAGAAAAACTGGATCCAGTTATTGGAAGAGATAATGAGATTAGACGTTTAATGCAGGTGCTTTCTCGAAGAACCAAAAATAACCCCGTTTTAATTGGCGAAGCAGGAACGGGTAAAACCGCGATTGTTGAAGGCCTGGCGCAGAGAATAATTTCCGGAGACGTGCCGGAAAGCTTAAAAGAGAAAGAGTTGATTAGTTTAGACCTGGGCGGCTTAGTTGCCGGCACCAAGTTTAGAGGTGAATTTGAAAATCGTCTAAAAGCGGTTTTGAGGGAAATTGAAAGGGCGCAAGGCAAATACATTCTTTTTATTGATGAGTTACACACTTTGGTCGGGGCGGGCGCTGCCGAAGGAGCAATTGATGCTTCAAACATGTTAAAGCCGGCCTTAGCCAGAGGAGAGCTTCACGCGATTGGCGCAACCACGCTTAAAGAATATCAAAAATACATTGAAAAAGATCCGGCCCTGGAAAGAAGGTTTCAGCCAATTTATGTTGCCGAACCATCAATTGAGGATGCAATTGCTATGCTTCGAGGCATAAAAGAAAGATACGAAATGCATCACGGGGTACGGATTACCGATCCCGCAATTGTGGCTGCAGTCACTTTATCGGCCCGTTATATTAGCGACAGATTTTTACCCGACAAAGCAGTAGATTTAATGGATGAAGCTGCTTCTGCTTTAAGAATGGAGATTGATTCAATGCCGACCGAACTTGACCAGAGGAAAAGGCAACTGATGAAATTGGAAATTGAGGCAAGAGCATTAAAGAATGAAGTTGATGAAGATTCAAAAACCCGTTTAAAAACAATCAAGAAAGAAATTGCCGAACTTAAAGAAAAAAGTCGCGAATTAGAAATTCAATGGCGTACAGAAAAAGAAATTATTCAAAAAATTCGTGACCTTCAAAAAGAAATTAATGCCTTGAAATCCGAATCGGAAATTTTAGAAAGAAAAGGTGATTTACAAAAAACCGCAGAAATTAGATACGGAAAAATTCCTCAATTAGAAAAGAAGCTTAAGGAGAACCAAAAAAGACTTGTTGATTTACAGAAAAAAAGAAGGATTCTTAAAGAGGAAGTAGAGCCGGAAGATGTAGCCGCAGTTGTTTCTCGTTGGACCGGAATCCCCGTCTATAAAATGATGGAAGAAGAAACCGTAAAACTTTCACGATTAGAAGATGAACTAAAGAAAAGAGTCATTGGCCAAGATGAAGCAATTTCTATTGTTGCCAACGCCATCAGAAGAAGTAGGGCTGGGATTGCCGAAGAAAACAGACCGATTGGCTCATTTATGTTTCTGGGACCAACCGGCGTAGGGAAGACGGAATTAGCTTTAGCGCTAGCAGAAGCAATGTTCAATACCGAGGAAGCAATTGTGCGTTTAGATATGTCCGAATACATGGAAAAACATACGGTTTCTAAAATTATCGGTTCACCGCCGGGTTATGTTGGTTACGAAGAAGGCGGTCAGTTAACAGAAATTATTCGCAGAAGACCCTATAGCGTGGTTTTGTTTGACGAAATTGAAAAGGCTCATCCCGAAGTCTTTAATATCCTTTTACAAATTTTGGATCGCGGCAGATTAACCGATGCTAAAGGCCGTTTGGTGAATTTCAAAAATACAATCATTATTCTTACTTCTAATGTCGGTAGCGAACATTTACAGAAAATGGCAGAGTTTGGATTTGCGCATTCCGGCGAGGCAAAAAAAAGAAAAGAAGAAGAAACCAAAGAAAGAATTAACGCTGCCTTAAGAGAACAATTTCGTCCCGAGTTTTTAAACCGTTTGGATGAAGTGGTTATTTTTAACAGTTTGGGCATCGAGGAGGTAAGAAAAATTGTTGATTTGCAAATTAAAAAAGTAGAGAACCGATTGGCGAATAAAAAAATCAAAATTACCGTTTCTTCTGCCGCAAGAAATCTTTTAGCAGAAAAAGGATTTGACCCCGATTATGGTGTAAGACCCTTAAAGAGAAAAATTCAACAATTAGTTCTTGACCCGTTAGCAAAGATGATTGTTGACGGAAAAATTAAAGAAAGATCCAAAGTTAAAATTGATGTAATGGGGAAGGAAATAGTTATTCAGCCATTAATTAATGAAAATAAAAAAGAAAAAGTGAGAGTATAAACAAAAGCACCGAGAGGGGCTTTAAAATAAAAATCAATTGACAAAAAATCAAAGGATAATTTATTATTTTAATTATGGAAGATAATATTCAGATTCCGAAACAAAAACCATCAAGGAAATTTATTTCTTTGATTCTTTTTATTATCATCGTTTTAGCATTGGGTTTTTGGGGGTATGCAGAATATCAAAACTGGTATCAAGCAAGAAAAATTTATATTGACGCCGGCCTTACCGAAGACCACTTTCCCTACAGATTTCTTTCAGAAAGAGAATTGGCAGAAAAGGGTCGTATGGTTGTAGAATCGCAAGAATTAATGAATGTTCCGACCAGAACCACGCCGGAGGAAACTTATGCTAAATTCAAACAAGCATTAATAGACCGGGACATTGAAAAAGCGGTTTCCTGTTTTACAAAAGAAAAACAAGCAGAATATCGGAACGCTTTACTTAAAGCAAAAGAAGAAGGTAGGATTCCGGGAATTATAGAAAAACTGACAGAAATTTATCCGGAGGGGAAGAGAATAACAAAGGGGAGTGTCGGAGACGCATCGACAAGTTACGAGTTATTATACAAAGAGAAAGAAAATGACACAAAATTTATAAGTCATTCTATAGGTTTTGAAAAAAACTGGGACGGAGATTGGTTAATGGAAAATTTTTAAAAGGAGGGTATAGTTTTAAATTATGCCTTCAGAAAAGTTATTTAAGATAATTATTTTTATCTTATTAGTTATCGGAGGTCTTGTTTTTAATTTGAACAGGACCTTTTCTTATTCTCCAAATCCAACCCATTACAATTTAGCCAGAGAAATGGTTGAACTTTATAATTTAACTTACGAGCCGGATATTAATCCGCGTCAGTTAGAATTAATTTTAAAAGGGAGTATGGACGAAGATGCAGCTCCGCGTTGGTCATTTCATTTATATGACCCAATATATAATCGCGCGCCATTCGGGGTTGCTACTGCTAAAATCTGGGCATTGGACCCCGATTTTCGGGGAGATTTTATTCATACGCTCGCCAATTTTTTTCTTAGTATTTTTACGAAAAACGAAGAAGATTTTAGGGTTCATGATGATTATTCTTGGCCATCTATAATCAAATATTATAACAAAGGGAAAACAGAGAAGGCTTATTACGGATTGGGTCATATTTTACATTTAATTGCCGACATGAGCGTGCCCGCGCATTCGCGCAATGACCATCATATTACCGGAGACCCTTTTGAATCCTGGACAGCCAATATTGATTTTTCTTCTGATTACAATATAAATTTGGCAGAAAATTTGTATAAAAAGTATCGTTTAGAAGAAATTTATTCTATAGAGCAGGTATTTGATGAATTAGCAAAATACAGCAATAGGTATTTTTTTAGCAAAGATAGTATCATTGGTACTGAGCTATACAAAGATTATAACTGGCCGAAGATTATTAAAGAAGAAAAAGAAGATTACGGTAGAGTTTCTCAAAGGACGTATGGATGGGGGGCTGACGAATATAATAAAATATTTAGATTGGTTAGGATTCAGTCCGATTTACTATCCGGAGAAAGACTTTACTTTTTACGAGAAGATGACACCAATCTCCAAACTGATTACTGGATTCACTTGGCGCCAAAAGCAGTGTATTATGGTGCAGGCGCAATTAAGTTATTTATGGAAGAAATTGGTAAAGAGGTTGCACTTTCTGGTTCGCTGGCGCAGATTAAACCCGGCCTTCCGTTGATTGCAAGTATCGTTTCACCTTTTGCCGGAGAACCGGAGGTCAAGGGCGAATCCATAGAAAAACAAGATATTCAACCGGAAGAAAAAAAAGAAATTCAAGAACCCACTAATTTTGATGAGAAAAACAAGGAAGGCGGAATAACTATTGTTTCCGGACCCACTCTTTCCGGTGATAATTGGAGCGCGCCAACCCAAAATCAATTTACCGAATCCGGTTTATTGCCGCCGTCAACGCCCGAACCGCCGCAGGAGCCATCAGACACGACACCTCCGGATGTTTCTCTTGATTCTTTAACCTATAACTATAAACTTTCATTTTTAACCGTAAATTGGTCTTCTTCGGAATTTCCTTCGGTTTCTTTTGATGTTGAATACAGGGAAGAAGGAAGAGATTGGCAGCCATTATTAACCGATACATTTGAAACCCGGGCAAGTTTAAGCGTTTTTAAAGACATAGTTTATTATTTTCGCGTAAAAGCTGTCGATTTGGCGGGAAATGAAAGCGAATGGCAGGAAAAATCAATTAAAATTAATCCCGGACCATCGCCGATAACCGATTTAAGCATTGATTACGAAAACAATATTTTTCTGACTTTGAAATGGACAGCTCCCTACAGCGATAATCCGTTGGCAAGCTTGAGTTACTATATCCGTTATTCGGAAAACCCCATTAGCGAAGAAAATTGGAATTTAGCAAAACCGATTTCTGATTTTGAATTTTCTCAAAAAATTCCCCAAGTAGAAGCAGCAGAAACAATTCAGACAATAGATATTACGCCCCTGAAATTTAATTCAACTTATTATTTTGCAATTAAAACATTTGACGGAACATACTTTTCCGATATTTCCAACATTGTCAGATATTCAACCGGATCGCAGCCAACTTTAATGAAATCAGCTTGGCCCACTTTTCAGAGGGACCAGCAAAGAACCGGTTTCGTGCCTTACGCTGGTCCGGAATTTTTGTCTTCACAATCAGTAACAACAAGATTAATTGCCGAACTTCCTAATCCGCCCTATACTTCATTGGTAAAAGACAACAATGAAATTCTTTATTTTGGCGGAGAAAAAGGTCTTTATGCTGTTGATTTAAGAAACGGAGAAGTAAAATGGTTTTACGACACCTATAATTATGAATTAAATCGGGGAGGCGTTTATTATGCTCCGACTCTTGCTTCGGATGGCACGATTTATTTTTGCTCTTTTGGCGGAACCTATCTTTACGCCTTAACCCCAAACGGCAAATTAAAATGGAGGTTTTTAATTGCCGGACCAAATGATGGCGGTTCGGCTCCGGTTATTGGTTCTGACGGCACGGTTTATGTGAGTAGCCGAGAGCAAGGATATGTTTATGCAATTAATCCCGACGGGACAAAAAAATGGGACCTTCTTATCATTGGTGCCGCTGCCATTTCTCCTCCGGTTATAGACCCTGATGAAACAATATATGTTGCCTGGAGAAATATGGGGTTTGTGGGCTACATAACGGCAATTAGTTCTGACGGAGCCGAACGTTGGCAGAGCGAAAACATTAATCCCAATCCTTACGCGGGATTAAGCATTGATACGGATAATAATGCTGTTTATGTCGGTTCGAATTATTACGATACCGGCTATTTGAATTCCGTTAAGTCTTCTGACGGCAGTTTAAATTGGTCATTTCTTATTTACGGAAAAATAAATGTTTCAGCCAGCATTGCTAATAACGGAAAAATTTATATTGGCGGGGAAAGCGGCGGAATTTTCTTATTGAATCCCGACGGCACCTCCAGTACTCCGATTTATACCGAAAAAGGAATTTATCAACCAATGATTGTTGATATTGATGGAATTGTTTATTTTATTTCCGGCAATAAAATAAACGTTTATTATCCCGACGGAAGCGAAAAATGGTCATATGAATTTTCTGAAGATATTGCGACTTCGCCGATTATGGACGAAAATGGAATGATTTATATTTGTACGCGCGACGGCAAGTTATGGAAGGTCGGGGAATAAAACAGCAAAAAGTAGACCCGAAAAGATTTTTTATTTTGACAAAAATTTGTTTTTTGCTATTATGAAGGAACAAAACTATGAAACTCTTAATTACCGGCGGACTGGGTTTTATTGGCTCAAATTTTATCCGCTACATCATGAATAAGTATCCGGATTATAAGGTCATTAACTATGATAAGATGACCTATGCCGGAAATCCGGAAAATTTGCGGGATATTGAAAAAGACCCGCATTATAAATTTATCCGCGGCTGCGTCACCGACGAGAATTTAGTAAACGAAGTTATTGCCGGAGAAAAGCCCGATGCAATTATTCATTTTGCAGCCGAAAGTCACGTTGACCGTTCAATTCACGGCTCTTTGGATTTTATTCAAACAAATGTTATGGGTACGCGGGTAATTCTTGATGCGGCAAAGAATCATAAAATTGAACGCTTTATTTTTATTTCCACCGATGAAGTTTATGGCGATGTGGAAGTTGGAAAATCAAAAGAGGAAGACCCTTTTCGTCCTAACAATCCTTATGCCGCTTCAAAAGCAGCAGCGGATTTGATGGCGCGCGCTTATTTTAAAACCTTTAAATTGCCGGTTTTAATTGTCCGTTCAAGTAATAATTTTGGGCCTTATCAATATCCGGAAAAACTTATGCCTCTTTTTATTACCAATATTTTGGAAGGCAAAAGGGTTCCGCTTTATGGCGATGGATTAAATGTTAGAAACTGGCTTTACGTATTGGATAATTGTTCGGGAATTGATATGATTTTACATAGGGGAAAAGATGGCGAGGCATATAATGTTGGAGGGGAAACTGAAAAGAGTAATCGCGAGATTACCGAAATTATTTTGCGGGAATTGGGTAAGGACGAGTCATGGATTGAATATGTTCAAGACAGACCAGGACATGACCGCAGATATGCTTTAGATTCCACAAAAATAAAAAAACTTGGATGGGAGCCAAAATACGATTTCGAAACGGCAATAAAAGAAAAAATTAACTGGTATAAAGAAAATATTGATTGGTGGAAAAAGATTAAATCAGGAGAATACTTGGAATTTTACAATAGGCATTATAATAATTTAAAAATTAACAACCAATCATGAAAGGAGTAATTTTGGGCGGAGGAACGGGTTCGCGGCTAATGCCGCTTACAAAAATCATTAATAAAAATATTTTGGCCATATATGACCAGCCGTTAATTTATTACCCGATTTTTACTTTACGCGAAGCGGGAATTAAAGAAATTCTTTTAATTTCCGGAAGAGGACACGCTGGTCAGTATTTAGACCTTTTGGGTTCGGGAAGAGAATTGGGCGTAAAATTAACCTACGAAATTCAGGAAGAGCCAAAAGGAATTGCTCACGGGTTAGCAATCGCTGAAGATTTTGCTGATAACGGACCAATTACTTTAATACTCGGCGATAATATTTATGAAGAAAATTTAAAACCGGCAGTTGATGATTTTTTAAAACAGGAAAGAGGCGCTAAAATTGTTTTAAAGGAAGTGCCTGACCCCCAAAGATTTGGAGTAGTAGAATTTGACGGAGAAAAAATTGTAGATATTCAAGAAAAACCCCAGTTTCCCAAAAGTAATTGGGTGGTTACCGGATTTTACATTTACGATAGTCGTTGTTTTGACTTTATCCGCACTTTAAGACCATCAGCGCGCGGAGAATTAGAAATTACCGATTTAAATAATTGCTATTTACGTGAAGGCACCTTGACTTTTTACAAAACAACCGGAGAATGGATTGATGCCGGAACTTTTGACTCTCTCTTAAGGGCAAACCTATTTATTGCTAAAAAGAAAGGCAAGCTTTAAAATAATAAAAATTTAAAAACAAGATTTTGGGGCTGTTCTACAGCCCCTTTTCACAATCTGTATTGACATTTATAAAGATTTTTTGATACAATAAGACCATCTCAAAGAAAGGAGAGAGAGAGATGGCAGAGTTGGTTTTTGAGTCGGAGATTGACGGAAGGCGGTTTTTGATCACGGCTAAGGTCGTGGTGTCGGGAGGCAATTTGCTTCCCAGCGAGTTTCAGGACACCGCAATCAATGGCATTATGAAGTATTTCAGGGCAGTTCAATGGGGTCGAGAAATTGCCGACCCCGCACAACTCGAGAGGGTTTTGCAGGACGAACACCATGGCGTGAGGGTTCTGGCCAATAACAATCCTCGCAAAAAAACCCCCTCGATTTGTTGGTGGCCAGATACGGTGACGATAAGAAAGATTTGATTTAAGGAGAAAAAGGAAAGTGGCTCCGCCAAAACGCGGAGCCTTTTTTATGGAAATTGTTGTTTTTTTAAATTCAGTCATGCTATTATAAATAATGTAAAATGGATAACCTGGAAACAATTGATAAAGAGAAAGAGTTGGTGAACCGTTTAAGTAACGGCGACAAAGAAGCTTTTGGCGAGCTTTACGATATTTACGCGCCAAAACTTTTTAGATTTATCCGTTTGAAAGTCGGTTCGCAAGCACTGGCAGAAGATCTTTCTTCAGAATCTTTTTTGAGAGCATGGGAGTATTTTCGGGAAAAGGAAAAGCGGGTTGAGGAAAGTTTTCAGGCCCTGCTTTACAGAATTGCCCATAATCTGGTTGCCGATTACTACAAGCGTAAAAGTTCGCAGGAAATCCTGATTAATGATGATTTTAACATTTTTTTGGAAAATCAGTTTGCGCCTGACGATATCCGAATTAAAGAAGATACCGAGGAAATTCACCGCGCTTTGGTTCAAATTAAAGCAGAATACCAGAACGTAATTTTATGGTATTATGTTGACGAACTTTCGGTTCCGGAAATTGCAAAAATGATGAATAAATCCGAAGGCGCAGTTAGAGTTTTAATTCACCGCGCTTTAGAATCCTTAAAAAAATTTTTAGCCGAAAAAGAGTAGTTTTGGGGTGAAATACGGGTGTAATACTACGGTGTAATAAAAGTGTAACAAATGGCTGTAGTTATTCGTCATATATAGTAGACGGACCCAGATTAATGGATGCATTAGTTCGAAAAATTAAAAAATTACAGCTTATAACGCCCGATACTTCCTGGCTAGAGAGTCAGAGAAGTTTTTTGTTATACGAAATCTCCAGATCCATTAATCAGCCCAAGAGAGAGAAGGCGATTTTAGCTTTCCCTCTTTTTAATTTTTTCAGGGTCCTGAGGCCGGCATTTGCTTTTGCTTTAATTGCCATTGTTGTAATTAGTTCACTTTCTACTGTCGGCGTAATTTCTGCTTCTCAAAATACGTTGCCCGGCGATTTTCTTTATCCGGTTAAAATGGCGGTGGAAAAAACTCAACTTACCTTCACCCCCAGCCAAGAGAACAGAACCAAGCTTTCCATAAAATTTGCAACCCAGAGAATTGATGAGTTTACCCAACTTATAGAAAAACCGGATAAAACCAAAGACCTGGGGAAAGCGGTCCAGAAATTTACCCAAGAAATTGTTAGCGTTCAGCAAAATATTAATACCTTAAAAGAGAAGAATGCGCAGAAGGCAGCAGAAGTTGCCAAACTTGTAAAATCTCAAACCCCAATTTATGAAGAGGTTTTAAATAAAAGCGTTGATAAGTTGAGTTATATTCTTCCCGACGACAGGGAAAAAATTTCTACCGATATTAATCAAGCTTTAGAAGAAATAAGAAAAATAAAAGAAATCAGCGATGAATTGACAAAAGAAGAAAGCAATACGCAAGTTCCGCAGACCGAAACAGAAGAAACAGCCGAAGAAATTATTACTCCATTAACCGAACAGAAAGTTGAATCTTCCTCAATTCCTTTTGAAAACATTCAGCCGCAGCAAAAAGAAAGCGCGGCAGAAAAAGTCGAAGAATAATAAAAATTACCCCGTTAAGCGGGGAAGCAGCTGTTATATAAAATTAATAATTAAGGTCGTTAACAGCTGCAAACCCGGAGAGGTTTCTTTTAAGAAATTAATCCGGGCATAAAGGTCGAAAATAAAAATTTCTGTTTTATGGCTTTTGGTCCGTCCACGTGTCGGACTAAGACTGTAAAACAAGATTAAAAGTCAAAAATGAAAAAACTTATATCTGTAAGTTTAGCGATTACAACCACGCTTTGGTTGGTGGGAACAATTTTTGTTCCTTTTGCCAAGGCAGCCATAGTAGACGGAGACATTGTGAGTCCTGATGCCGCTTTTGTTGACGATGACGGAAACACATACTATCCGCATGATGTTTTCATCGTCAAAATTGTTGGCTCAAAGACTTTCAAGAGATTAATCTTGAATCCGCAGGTCTTTGAAAGCTATGGTCACTTAAAGTGGTCAAACATCAAAAGAATTTCTGCAGCAACCGTAAAGAGTTATAAAACCTCTGCTTTGGTAAGGGCAGTCAACGACCCGAAAGTTTATGTGCTTGCTCCGAACGGAGATATGGGCACAAAGCAATGGGTTGATGACATTCCTTGCTTTACCAGCAAAGGTTATGACTGGGACGCAGTTTATGAGATTAACGCCGTTGATAGGGACAATTACACTACCATTTCCAGCTTGTGCGGCGGAGTTGGCGGAGGAGCATTAACGCTTTCTCTGGCACCGGACAATCCGGCAGCAACCACTCTTCCTTACAACGCTGATGGAGTGACCTTCTTAAAGTTAAATGTAAGCGGTTCGGGAACAATTAGCCAATTAACGCTTACCAGAAAAGGCGCTGGTTCTACCGAAGATTTTGACGATATCTACATCTATAAAGATGGGGTCCGTCTTACTGCCGGCAGAACTCTTTCTTCAGCAACCGGCAAGGTCAGCTTTATTAACCTAAATATTACTGCACCTGCAACCATTGAGGTAGTTGCTGATTTAAGCGCTACAACCGGTAATGTTGATTACCTTGCAATTGAATCTGCAAGCGATGTTACCGCAAACGGCACAGTTGGCGGCGCGTTCCCGATAAACGGAAATCCAATGAGTTTCAGCGGAACTCCTGCTGGCACAATTACCGTTGTGAGAAGCGGTTCTACTTCCGGTAATGTGACCATCGGCGCAGTAGAAGCTGAGATTTCCCAGTTTAAGGTTACGACCGCTACTGAAGGCGGTTATGTAAAGAGGGTTAAACTCTTTAACGGCGGAACAGCTGACAATGACAAGATTACCAATCTTAAATTAAAAGATAACAGCAACAATACTTTGGCAACCGCCAGCTCCATCAGCACCAGCGGTTATGTGGATTTTGTGCTGAGCGCTCCCTACTTTATCCAAAAGGGAGAAAGCGCAATTTTCCGCGTCTATGCTGATATTGGCGCAACCAAGCCGGAAAGAACCATTCGTCTTTATCTTGAAATCGCCAGCGATATTTTAGTCACTGGCAATCTTTATGGTTATGGCATGCCAGCCACAATCACCTCTTATGATAGTGATACCTATATTGAAATTACTTGCAAAGGCGGTGATTTAACCCTGAATAAAATTGGGCCAAGTGCTGGCAAAATCGGCACCACTGCTTCGGATGTTGTATTTCTTGAATATACAATGACCGCAGCAGCCGACATTACCATTAAGAGAACAGAGTTAATCTTCTGCGTTGATACTGATGGTAATGGTACTTATAATGCCGCATCTGGAAGTGCTGGCGCAGACATTGAAGACATCAAGATTAAAGACAAGGATTCTGGCGTAATTGTTGCCGGGCCAAAAGATGGGACTGCCTTTAATGACGGCACAAGGGCTTCTTGCCCGGGAAGCGTTAATGGTCTTTATGAGGCATTTACCGATACCATTGACCTAAATGCCGGTCAGACTAAAACCTTTCAGGTTACTGCCGACATCAAGACCTCTAACACTGATAGCGGCCAGGAACTTGCTGCTAGTTCAAAGATTAAATTCATCCTTTACAGCTATGCTACTTTGGTTGGTTCGGGCAATGTAAACTATATGAAGTATGCGGGAACTAATGAAGCAGTGCCAAATACTGCCATTGTTCCCTCAAGCGATATTTCCGGAGAAGAAATGACCATTGAATCAGCAGCATTAAGCGTAGCTTTGTCAGCAAGCCCATCAGGCACAAGCAGGGTCTTTATTAAAGGCCAGAATGGCGTAGAAGCAGTGGGAATTGTCTTTACTGCTGGTTCAGCATCCAATATCAAGATTAACAGTATCACTTTGGTCGGCGCTATTCGGGATTCATCAACCTGGACCGAAGGAAAGGAAACTTACTACGTTAAAGACGTTGTTTCCAAGGTCTATCTTTATGACAAAGATACTGGTTCCTTAATTCCGGGCTCCAGCGCTAAAAGTTTTACCAGCGGAACCAATTACAAGGACGTGGTCTTTACCGGCCTTGACTGGACAATTCCAGCTGGAGAAAGCAAAACCCTATTAGTTAAGGTGGATATTTCTTCAGCAGCTCCGGTTACCGGTGGCACTGCCAGTGCTTTGATAGCTCTAGACATTGATGATACTGAAGATGTTTCAGCAGTTGATAAAGATGGAAATACGGTAAGCTTAACTACGGTTGACCCGAACAATATTGATGGCGGAACTCCAACCACTTACTTTGGAGTTGCTGAATACGGCTCATTGGCTTTAGCAGCTGCTTCAGATACGCCGGATAGGTCAATTGTAGTAACGGGAACAAGCGATAATGTAATCAGCAAGGTGAAATTAACTGCTTCTTACGAAGCCTGGAGAATTAGCAAATTCACCATTGCGATTAGCGATGGCCAAGAGAGCGATGAAGTTGACGCCACGAATGCCCACATTGAGAACTTTACTGCTGTAAAGCTCAAATATCAGACCGAAGCTCAAGCAGGAACATCTAACTGGACCATTTCCTCGGGAAAGACCTTCCCCTCAAGTCCGTATTTAACCTTCAGTTTCTCTGACGAAAACAGAATCTATGTGCCAAAAGATGAGAGCACATATGTGACTGTTTTAGCCACTATTGATGGTTATAATGCCGGTCAAGGGGCAAAGTCCAAGGTTCCGTTTAAGATGTTCCCCTACAATGTGAGCTCGACTTATTTTGAAGCTTACGGCGCTCAATCCGGCAAGCAACTTAGCAGCGTCACTGATCCAGCAACAAGCGGATTTAATCTGCACTTTGTTGCTCGCTCCAAGCCGGTATTTGCTAAAGAAGCTTGGTCAGGAAGCGATTTGGAATTAGCGAGATTCTCAATTACTGCAGTTGGCTATGATGTGATCTTTGATAACGATGATGACCTAGCTGGTTTGGGCAGTGCTGCTCTTTCGTTTGACGTCATTGCTTCGTCTACTGACGATGCCTCGGGTTATTTGACGCTTTATGATTGGAATGAAAACATTATTGCCAGTACCACAGCAATTACTTGGGGAGGTGGAGCAGGAACAGTTGCTAACTTTACTTTCGAAGTTAGAAACACCGCCGTTCCTAAAGACACTACCAAAGTATTTCATATTGATTTGCGAGCTGCTGACTCAACAGACTTCCAGAAGACCGATGAATATGTCTATTTACAGCTAAAGAATGACAAGGGAGGTGATTTAGCTACTGGCAGTTATACTTCTGGCAACAGAAACATCATCTACCATGACGGAACTAACGAAGAGGGCATTTCTGGAACCGATGATCCTGAAGCAAGATTCGGTGTGCCGGCTTTGATTAAGAATATCGGCCCATTACCAATTACCTTCAGGACCTTAAGAGGCACAGCTACTCCGTAAACTTGATTTTGACCCGAGCTACTTTCTCCTTGTGAGTAGTGACTCGGGAGAAAACGAAAAACGGCCTACTTCGGTAGGTCGTTTTTCATTTGTCTTAAAATTTTATATAATAAAGGAGAGAATTAATTTTGCATTTTGCACTGTCATTTTGATATTTGCATTTTGCATTTTGAATTAAAGCCATGAAAAAGTTATTTCTACTAACAATTCTTGCCTTAATCATTATTCCTTTCAATGTTCGTGCCATTAATATCATTGACGGCGATTTAATCCGCGCCGAAAACGATATTGATGTTTATATTGTTAAATTGGTGGGTGAAAAGAAATTTAAGCGCTTGATTTTAAATCCGGAAATTTTCAACCAGTACGGCCATTTGAAATGGGAAAATATCAAAGATGTTAATTCTGCGGTTTTGGATGAATATATGACTTCTGATTTGGTTCGGGCAGTAGGCGACGACAAGGTTTATAAATTATATCCCCGCGGAGATATTGGCGAAAAAAGATGGATAAAAACCGCGGATGATTTTCTTGATTTTGGCTATGATTGGGACGCCATTTATACCATAAATAATTTTGAGAGGGATTTTTATTTGTTGGGGGAAGACCTGGAAGCCTTTAAAGTTCCGATTAAAGAAGGGCCAGCCCCGATTCCGTCTCGCAATCCCATAACCATTAATGTTCCTTCTGAATATAAAACAATCCAATCAGCCATAAACGCGGCTATTGACGGCGACACAATTAAGGTTAATAGCGGCACATACCAAGAAAATATTGTTTTGAATAAAAATATAAAATTAATAGCGGATTACCTCTCCGTTATTTTAGATGGTCAAGGCAACGGTCCGGCAATTACCATTCAGGGGGCAAGCGACTTTTTAATTCAAAGATTTACCATAAAAAGCACAAACGAAAAGGCAATTTATTGCAATGGCGAGGCGTTAAGCAGGGGCATAATCAAAAATTCCGTGCTAAAGGATTCTGGTTGGGGGATTTACGCTGATGGCAATTGCAATTTAACCCTTTTAAACAATTTGATTTACAATAATAAGGATTCAAATAGATTGGCGGGCATTGGAATTTTTGTGAAAAACAATTATTCCTATGGAGCAACTTCCGAGATTAGGAACAACACCATTGATGACAATTATCAGGGAATATGGGCGGAAAACAGCAACTTGAAGATAATGAATAACATTATTACCAATAACCTCGGTCTCAATAATAGTTTCGGAATTTATCACAGCGGCGACGGGCAGTCAGATAATACTTTTAATAATGTGTGGCAGAACGGATTCAATTATGGCGGCAATGCCAAAGCCGGAAACGGAAGTTTGGTTATTGACCCGAGGTTCGTGCGGAGAGAAATGCGAGATTACCGTTTGAAAACCGGAGCCGTTGATTATTCGCTTTGTCTTGATGCCGGCAATCCCGATTTGATTTATAATGACGGAATTTATAGCAGCAATACTGCTCGGAATGATATGGGTGCTTATGGCGGACCGGATAATATTGGCTGGAACCCGTAAACGCGAATATTCGCAGATTGAATTTGCCTTGCAAAATACGCAGATACACGCGGATAATCAGCACGAATTAATGGTTGATTTCAGAATAAAAATCTGCTACGCTTGAGACTAGATGAAAAACAGGAAAAAAATACTTTTTCTTGTGACGCAGTCTGAGTTTGGTGGAGCTCAGCATTTTATTTATACCCTCTTAAGGGGGTTGTGCAGATGCACGCAGATAAGTTCGCCTTCGGCAGATACGCAGATTCCCGCAGAATATCAGCGTAAATCAGCGTATCCTGCAGGGCAAAATCAGCGTTTATCAGCGACAGACTACGAAGTAGTCGTAGCTGCGGGACCGGAAGGAGATGACGAAAATGGGCTCTTGTCCAATTTAGAAAAAATAGGGATTAATACAAGACACCTGAAATATTTAAGGCGAAGCATTAATCCCTTTTTTGATTTTTTGGGATTAATTGAAATTTGCGGGCTGATGAAAAAAGAAAAACCCGATATTTTGTTTTTATGTAGCAGCAAAGCCGGATTTTTAGGCAGCTTAGCCCACGAGGTTAATTCAAAATTCAAAATTCAAAATTCAAAATTAATTTATAGAATCGGCGGATGGACATTTAACGACCCTTGGCCAAAATGGAAAAAAAGACTTTATGTCTGGTTCGAGAAAAAAAGCGCAAAATGGAAAGATTACATTATTAATAATTCTTTAGCTGACAAAGAGCAGGCAATATCGCTGGGAATTAAGCCAAAAAGAGAAATTATTACCATTTACAACGGTTTAGATTTAAAAAAAATGGAATTTTTGGATAAGGAAGAGTCAAGAGAAAAGTTGGGAGAAATTTTAAAATTAAATCGGGATTCAAAATTTAAAGTTCAAGATTTTATTGTTGGCACCGTTGCTAATTTTTATCCGGCAAAAGGGCTGAGCCATTTAATTGAAGCCGCTAATTTAATAAGGCAAGAAAATATAAAATTTGTAATTATTGGCGAAGGGAAAAAACGAAGAGAGTTAGAAGATTTAATTCATAAGAACAACCTAGAAGAAAAATTTAATTTAACCGGAACGGTACCCCAAGCTTATAGATATTTAAAAGCATTTGATGTTTTTGTTCTTCCCTCACTCAAAGAGGGTTTTCCCTGGACAATTTTAGAGGCAATGGTAGCAGAAGTGCCGGTGATTGCTACGACGGCAGGCGCTTTACCGGAAATAATCGAAAATAATAAAAGCGGAATTTTGGTTAGACCGGCCGATAGTCAGCAGCTGGCCGAGGCAATTTCAAATCTTTTAAAAGACAGAAATTTAAGAGAGGAATTAGCCAAAGAAGCTTATAAAACAGTAGAGGAAAGGTTTACTTTAGAAAAAATGGTAAGAGAAATAGAAAGATTATTATATACAGATATGTAAATAAATATGAAAACCTGTTTTTTATCAATTGATGTAGAGAAAAAAGAAAACGAAGCTTCTTTTAGCGGCGTGGAAAATTTAAATAATATTTTAGATATTTTTAGAAAGCATAATGCCGATGCCACGCTTTTTGTTACCGGTGAAGTTTTGGCCAGTTATTCTGAACTGGCAAGAAAATGGTCAAAAGATTTTGAAATCGGTTGCCATAATTATCACCATTTTCCGCTTGATGAAATAGACCCCCTAAAAAGAGAGGAGCAGTTAAAAAAATATATTGAGATTTACAGAGACATTTTTAAAGAGACGCCGAAGGGTTTTAGGGCCCCGAGAAATATTATTGATAACAGCCAGATTTTGCTTTTGGAGGCATGCGGATTTTTTTATGACAGCAGCGTTATCCCGCGCCACCCCTTAAGATTAAAACCGTATGCAGGTTATCGGGGCAAGGCGCCGCTTACTCCTTATTTTCCGGATAGATTTGACTACCGAAAAATCGGCAATATGAAAATTTTAGAAATTCCCGAAACGCCTTTAATTTTTAATATCCCCATGGTCGGAACATGGTTAAGAAAATTGGGCGCTAAAATATTTTTTTAACTGTTCTGTTTAAAGAGCCCCGACTTTATCAGTTTTAGTATGCATTCTTGGGATGCCGTAGAATTTAAAGGCTACGGCTCAAAAAATAGCGGAAAAGTGTTTTTGCGACAACTCGATGAAATGCTTGGATTTTTAAAGAAAATCGGCTATGAATTCAAAAGCGGAAAAGAGATATATAATGAAATTCAAAATTCAAAAATCAAAAATCAAAATTAATGAAAAATTTTATTCAGATATCAAAAAAGGAATACCGAAATTTTTTTGAAAAATCTTTATTCAAAACCTTTTTCCATAATCCCGAATGGCATGATTTTTTAGAGAAAGGATTTAAATGGCTAAAATTTGAGTATTATTTCTACAAAGACGAGGCGATTTTACCCTTCGGCGGATTTAAAGTTTTCGGTCGGGAAAAATTAGTTTCTTTGCCGTTTTGCGAATACGGTGGGCCGTTGTTAATGAGGGACGGACTTAGTTTTGAGGAATTTAAAAATGATGCAGTTTCCGAATTTGGCGAAAGAATAAAAATAAGGTTTCATCCCGAGATGCTGAAATATTTTAAGATTCCAAGCCCCGAGTTTCAAACGGCAGGTATTTATACAAATTTAATCGAAAACTTAAAAGCGACAGACTTAAATCAATTATTGGATTCTTTTCGTAAAACCTTGCGCCACGAAATAAGAAATGCCGAGAACAAAAATTTAAAAATAAAGAGATGTGAAAACGAGAAAGAGTTAAAACAATTTTACAATTTATATCTTGTTAATCTAAAAAGAAAAAGGACCGTGCCATATCCGTTTTCAATTTTTGAATTTTTATACAACAATTTAAATGCTGAAATTTTGTTGGCAATTTTTAAGGATAAAATTATTGGCGGAAGCTTATTTTTAAACTATGACAGGTTTGTCCATTACTTTTTAAGCGCCACGGATTACGGGCATCGTGAATACGGCGTAGCTCATTTGCTTTTATGGGAAAAAATCAAAAATTTAGTCGGCGGGGATAAAATTTTTGACCTCGGCGCTACGCCCAAAAATTCTTCGCTTTATACTTTTAAACGCGGCTGGGGAGGAAAAGAATATCCCATTTTGCAGATCGGGATTAAAAAAAGCTCCGAAAATTTACGCTCTTCGAAGCTAAAAATTATTTGGAGCCTATTGCCGGATTTCTTGATTAAAAAACTAGCACCTAAATTAATTAAATACCGTTTATAGGTTTGTATTAAAAATTAAACTTCGGACCTTCTCAATTATATAATCAACATCTTTTTCCGTATACCAGTTTTGCAGGGGGAAATTAATGATATTTTGCGCTGCTTTTTGCGTATTGGGCAGTTCGATATAGAGGGGGTTTTTCCAAATACGCGAACAGAAAATTCCGCAAGCTCTTAATTTTTCAAATAATTCATCGCGATTAACATTTTGGGGCACAAGCGCAGACAAATAAGTAAAAGTATTGTTTTCCCGAATCTGAACCCCGAACCCCAAGCTTATTAACTTGTTTTGAAAATATTTAGCCAGTTTTATTCTTTGTAAAAGTTGTTCTTGATGGGTTTTCAGGTAATAATTAAACAATTTTAGAGATAGTTTTGATGCTTTGTGCGGATAAGACAGCTCCTTTTGGTTGAAATTTTCTTTTCTGAAATTTTCCGATAAATGTGCCATTTGAGGATAAAGTCGTAAAAATTTTATAATATTTGAAAACCCGAACCTATATTCGGGCAATTCGGCTTTTATCGGTTGTTTGCAAATGAGCACTCCGCCATTGATATTTGGGCAAATTTTTGCGAAGCTTAAAAAAGCGCAATCTCCCTGAATTTGTTTTGGGAGAAGATGGGCGCAGTCTTCAATAATTTTTAACTTGTTTTTTTGCGCGATTTCCAGAATTCTATCTAAATTCACGAATAAGCCGTAAGTATGACAGACAAGAATTGATTTTACTTCGGGCGTTATTTTTTCCTGAATTTTAGAAACTTCTGACTGAAAGGTTTTTGGGTCAATATCCAGATAAACGGGCGTGATATTATATTTTTTAAAGATTGGTAAAAAGATATCGCAGAGATAGGCGGGGACAATCATTGCGGAATTTCTTAAATTTAGTCCTTCGATTGCAATCCGGAACGCCGAACGTCCGGAATCGGTGAAAATAAAATTAAATTCAGGAAATAATTTTGATAAGCGGTTTTTCAGTTCTGTTTCGGAAAAACGAGCGAAAAATGGTCTTAGAGTGAAATTTTTAAATTGAGGATGCGTAAAATACATAGATGAAAATATTAATTCCTTCAATTCATTATCCTCCGGTAATTGGCGGTTTTGAGGTTTTCACCCAAAATGTGGCAGAAAAAGTCGGGAGAACCGATGATGTCTGGGTGGTTACCGGAAGAGTAATTAATGCGCCGAATTTTGAAATAAAAGAAAAATTGCGCATTATTCGTACCTCGCCCACAACCTTAAAAGACCTTTCTTTTAGCGGTTGGGGATTTATTCTCGGCGCAATGGTTTGGATTTTTTTCAAATCGCTAAAAATAATCAAGAAAGAAAAAATAGAATTAATTCATGCCCAGGGATTTTTGAGCGGGATTTTAAGCTATATTTTAAGCAGAATCAGCAAAGTTCCTTATATTATCACAATTCAATCGGCTGATTTTAGTGTATATCATCATAAGCTGAATATCAAGCCGATTATTGGCTTTTATAAGAAGATGGAAAGGGCAATTTTTGCCAATGCCGCCTATTGTCATGCAATTAGCGAGCATTTAAAAGAGCATCTTTTAAAGTACTCTCCGAAAGCAACCATTGTTATTCCTAACGGCGTGGATATTAAAAAATTTGTGCCCGATCCGGATAAGTTTGCTACGCGCAAAAAATTAGGTCTTGCTACGGAAAACTTAATTGTTTGCGTTTCACGGCTTGAGCATAAGAACGGTACCCACGATTTAATTTCTGCCGCAAAATTACTTAGCGAAGAAATAAAGGACTTTAAAATAATCATCTGCGGTAGCGGCTCACAAAAAGAAGAATTGGAAAAAATGATTGAAAATTTTGGACTTAAAAACAAGGTTTTTCTTCTGGGAAGTGTTTTATATGAAAAAATTCCTCAATATGTTGCTGCGGGAGATATTTTTATTCGACCATCGCTTGCAGAGGGTTTCGGTAATGCTTTTGTTGAGGCAATGGCAGCCGGGGTTGCGGTAATCGGTACGCCGGTAGGCGGCATTCCCGATTTTCTAAAAGACGGAGTAAACGGTTTGTTTTGCGAGCCGGCAAACCCCAAAGATATTGCAGAAAAAATTAAGAGACTTATCAACGATAAAAATTTGGCGCAAAAGATAATTGCCGGAGGCATGAGCACCGCACGAGAATATGACTGGTCGGGCATTGCCGAGAAAGTAAAAAATTTATATTTTAAGGCAATTAGTAAATAATAATTAAATTTTTTAGTACTATGAAAAAAATTATACCCGGATTAGCAATATTTTTTATAATTTTTGGGGCAAGTTTAAGATTTTTTCCTCATTTGCCGAACTTTACTCCAGTTGCGGCAATCGCTTTATTCGGCGGGGTTTATTTGAATAGGAGATATGCTTTAATGTTGCCGTTGGCGATTATGGCAATAAGCGATTATTCTATTGGTTTTTATGATTTTAAATTAATGGCTGGAGTATATTTAAGTTTTGTTTTGGTGGGACTAATTGGACTATTAATCAAGAAGAAAAAGAATTTATTTACAATATTTGGCGGAAGTATTTTGGGTTCGGTTTTATTCTTTTTAATTACCAATTTTTCGGTTTGGGCTTTTTATAATTGGTACCCCCACACTCTTAATGGTTTGCTGCAATGTTTCAATATGGCGATTCCATTTTTTAGAAATACTTTAGCAGGGGATTTGTTTTATGTTTCTGTTTTATTCGGTATTTATGAGCTTATTACTGCCTGGATAAAAAAGAAATCTTTGGCAGTCGAAAAAATATCTTTAAGATGAAAATTGTCATTGCTTCGGGAATTTATCCTCCGGATATCGGCGGCCCAGCCACTTATTCGCGCCTGATTGCCGAGGAATTCACCAAACGAAACATCGAAGTTTCAGTTATTTGTTATTCGGATAAATCCGGTTCAAATTTAGAAGAACTTCAAACCCCGAACCCCAAACAATTTAAAGTTATTCGCATTTCTCGCAAAAAAAATGTATTCTTCCGTTATCTGTCTTACTTTTTTAACCTCTTAAAACTTATTCGTAATGCCGATATTGTTTATGCTCAAGGCCCGCTTGCTGCGGGATTGCCGACATTAATGGCGAGCAAGATTTTAAGAAAAAAGTTCATCATTAAAATTGTTGGCGATTATGCTTGGGAACAATGCCAGAACAACGCAAAGCGCAAAAATCAAAACGCAGAATTAGACGACATTGAAACTTTTCAAAATAAAAAATATGATTCTGGAACAGAGTTAAGAAGGAAAATTCAGAAAATTGTTGTTAAAAACGCCAACAAGATAATTACCCCCAGCGAATTTTTGAAAAAGATTGTAATTGGATGGGGTATAAAGGAAAATAAAATTAAGGTTATTTATAATGCCGCCCCGGAAGTCGGGGAAATACTTGCTATTAACCACAAAACCGGATTAGAAGGAGATATTTTGATTTCTGCAGCAAGATTAGAGCCGTGGAAAGGGATGGTGGCTTTGGTGGAAATAATGCCCGAATTATTGCAAAAGAATCCCAATTTTAAGCTTTTAATTGCCGGGGACGGACCGTTGGCCGAAAATCTTAAACTTAGAATTAAAGAGTTAAATCTTTCGGGTAGGGTTGTTTTACTCGGCAGGATTCCGCATAATGAGCTGATGTCTTATTTTAAAGCAAGTAAGATTTTTATTCTCAATACCGGCTACGAGGGCTTTCCCCATATAATTTTGGAAGCAATGGCGTGCAGATTACCGATTATTACCACCAATGTTTGCGGTAATCCGGAATTGATTAAAGACAATTACAACGGTTTTTTGGTAGATTATAACAATAAAGAACAAATTAAGAATGCAATTCTTAAAATTTGGGAAAACAAAAACCTTAGCAAGGAATTTGTCGAAAATGGAATAAACGTACTTAAAGATTTTAGTAAAGAGAAAATGATTGATAAAACCCTGGAAGTATTAAGTCTTGAGGTCGGAGCTTCAAAGAGCAGAACCTCAAATCCGGAACTCCGAACCTCAAACCAATAAACAAATTATATGAAACTATTAATGATAACCGGAGATAAGGCGCTTGCAGAAGGCAAAAAGGGTGCATTCTATTACACCCTAGAAGAATTTTCCAAATACTGGGAAAGAATTGATATAATTTGTCCGCGGGCTTCTCGAGTTTCTAACTTCGAACCTCTAAATAATATTTTTAAAAATGTATTCATTCATTCTTCGCCCCGGAATAAGTTTTTTCAGCCGCGTTTTATTTTAAAAATGGGGGCAGAAATTTATAAAGAAGAAAAATTTGACCTCTTCACCGTTCATAGTTATCCGCCGTTTTATAACGATTTAGGAGGAATTTGGCTCTACAAAAAAATTAAAAAACCGTATATTCTTGAGATTCATCACATTACCGGTTATCCAAAATCGGCAGATTTTAAAGAGAAATTTTACAGATTTTTAACGGCAAAGTTTATTGGGTTTTTTGCCAAAAGCGCGAAATTGGTAAGAGTTGTAAATCAGAAACAAGTTCCGGAATTCTTATTTAAAGCAGGAATAGATAAGGATAAAATTAGATATATTTCTTCAGCATATATAGACTTAGAGGTTTTTAAACCGCTGGAATCGGAAAAAAAATACGATGTTGTATTCGTCGGGAGACTGACGAAGAATAAAGGGATAGGATTATTATTGGAGGCGGTAAAAATTATTAAAGCTAAAATTTCAAACTTTAAATTAATAATTGTTGGGGATGGGCCATTAAAAAATAAGATTAAAGATTTTATTCAAAAAAACAAATTGCAAAATAATGTTGAATTGACTGGCTGGTTGTCGGATTCAAGCGAAATTGCGGAAATTTATAATCGTTCAAAAATCTTTGTTATGCCTTCTTTTAATGAAGGAGGGCCAAGAGCTTGTTTAGAGGCAATGGCTTGTAAAGTAGCGGTGATTACGACCAGGGTTGGTACAATGTTAGACGTTGTTCAGGACGGAGAAAACGGCGTATTTATTGATTGGAAAATAATAGATATTGCCGAGAAGACCATAAACTTATTGGAGAATAATGATTTACGCGAAAAAATAGCCGAAAATGGATTTAAGACGGTGCAACAATTTGAGCGCAAAAAAATGATTAAAAATTATGCAGAAACCTATCAAAATCTGTTACTTACTACCCGAATATAGCGAGGATACTGATTCTCATTTTTATCATCTTTACGAGTTTTTAAAGGAGCTTTCTTTAAGGGCGGATTTATTTGTGGTTATAGAAAAAAGCAATACAGAGAGCATAGATATCGGCAATAAATTCTATGTTCAGAGATTTAAGTTCGCACCATTTAGGTTTTTGGAGAGTTTTTTCATTATTTTAAAGGCAAGAATTTTAGGTTATAAAAACTTTTACACTCACTACGGATATATCAGCGCCGTAAACGCAGCAATAATTTCCAGGTTGTTTGGCGGAAGGTCTTATTATTGGAATTGCGCAATGAATTGGCTTTTTAAACAGAGGAAGTTCGCTGGTATCGCTTATAGGTTGAGTTTGAAATTGTAGCATTTTTTAGTAACCGGAGGAGAGACAATGAAAAAAGGTTATGTTGAGCATTACGGATTGAATCCCCGTAAAATTAAAATTATACCCAATTGGATAAATCTTGAACGTTTTAAGGTTCAGGATTCAAGGTTTAAAGATAAAAAAACATCGAATTTTCAATCCCGCATTAAAAACATTCTTTTTGTTCACTGGCTTTCTAAGAGGAAGGGTGCGGACATGATTGTGCCGATAATAAAACATCTTTTTAATGATTTTCCTCTGCTGGCAGAAAAAATAAAGCTAAAAGTTATTGGCAATGGCCCATATAAACAAGCTTTAATCAAAGCTATTCAAGACAACCATCTGGAAAAAGTAATTGAGGTAATTGGAGGGGTGCCGAACAAAGAAATAGTGGGCTATTATCAAGAAGCAGATTTATTGCTTATGCCATCAATGGAGGAAGGTTTTCCGCGAGTAATTCTTGAAGCAATGGCAATGGGATTGCCTTATATTGCTTCCGATGTGGGTTGCGTGAGAGAAATATCTACTCCCACTGCCCAAAGATTTTTAGTCAAGCCCGGAAATGTAGCGATGTTTGCTCATAAGATTGAGGCTTTAATTACCGATAAGGAAACCTACCGGAAATTTGCAGAGGAGGGATTGGAAAACGTTAAAAAATATTCTTTGCAAAAAGTAATAGACAGATTTATTAATTTATTTATATGAAAATTGTTCTTACAACATCGCCGCGAGCCGAAGGCGACCTAGAAAGAAAGGGTTTGCCGTTTTTGGGCATTGGTTATGTTGCCTCTTATATTAAAAAATTTAGCCACCACCAGGTAGAAATTTTTGACGCTCATACCTACGGTTTAAATCCTTCTCGGGCAGCTCAGAAGATATTGGAAAAGAATCCGGACGTGGTTGGAGTCCACGCAATTACCGATAACAGATTTAAGGCAATAAGCTTGTTTAAAGAGCTTAAAAAAAGAGATAAAAACATAATTATTTTAACCGGCGGCCCCCATTTTTCCCTGACCGCAGTAGACGCTTTAAATGTTGTTCCGGAGATTAATTATATTATCAGAGGAGAAGCGGAGAAGGCGGTAGTTGATTTTTTAAACGCGTTAGAAGGCAAACAAGACATCTTGCAGGTTCCGGGGATTATTTATTGCGATAAAAACGGCGAAATTCGGGCAAATAATTTATTAAACAGGATAGAAAATCTTGATGAATTACCGATGCCGGCTTGGGAGCTATTTGATTTAAAAATTTACGATAAGCCAATTGACGGAACGAACATTAAATCTATTGGCGTTTTAAGCTCAAGAGGTTGCCCAAATGTATGCGTTTATTGCGCAAACGCAAGGTCGGGATTAAGGTTAAGAGATCCCAGGAAATTTGTTGATGAGGTGGAATATTTAAGCAAGGAATACGGATATAGGGGATTTGATTTTTGGGACGACACATTAACAATGGTAAATGAACACGCTAAGGCAATTTGCGAAGAGATATTAAAAAGAAAATTAGATATTGCCTGGTATGCTCGGGCAAGAGTTAATACCGTAAATAGAGAACTATTGGAGCTGATGAGAAAAGCGGGATGTATTAGAATTAGTTACGGCGTAGAGTCGGGCAGCCCAAGAATTTTAAAGATTATTAGAAAAAATATAAACATAGAACAGGTTAAAGAAGCAGTGAGGACGTCTTCTGAAGTAGGAATGGCGGTTGTTGAAAATTTTATGGTAAATTTACCCGAAGAAACAATGGATGATTTAAAACAAACGATTGAACTAATGAAATGGTTGGCGCAGATTAAAAATTCTTACCCCGCTTATGGGTTTACGGTGATTTATCCCGGGACCGAACTTGAATTAATGGCAAAGGCAAAAGGAATTATGCCCAAAGATTTTTCTTGGAACAGTCCCTACCAGTCGCCCAAATATAAAGTTGCCGGCACTGACCCTTCGCTTTTTTATATGGAATGGCCGGGATTTGAACTGGAAAAAATTAAGGCAATAATGACAAAGGAATTGGGAATTAGGGGCAATGTCTTGAAAAAGGGATTTGACAAGCTAAGGAAGGTAAGGTCGTTTAAAGAGGCCAAAGAATTAGTTAAGGCAGGAATAAAATACTTGAAATTATGAAATTGATATATATTGCCAACACCAGAATACCAACAGAAATGGCACACGGTTTGCAGATTATGAAAATGTGCGAGGCTTTTGCTTCCTCATATAAAAATCAGCGAGAATCTATACGGGTTGAATTAGTGGTTCCGCGGAGGTTTAGTATTTCCTCTTTGGGGAAAAAAGACCCTTTTGAATATTACAAAGTTAATAAAATTTTTAAAATTAAAAAAATATTCTGTTTTGACTTAACGCCTCTAAATAAATATCTTGGCCCCATTTCTTCTTTGACTCAAGCATTATCTTTTTCTTTTTTTAGCTTTTTGTATCTTTTATTTAAAAAAGCCGATATTATTTACGGGCGAGACAGATTTGATTTATTACTGATTGGTTTTTTTCGCCCTTTTGTTTTTGAGGTGCATAAAATTCATAAATTTTTGGATTTTTTTCTGGCAAAAAGAGCCAAAAAGCTGGTTGTAATTACCCGCGGAGTAAAAGAAGCGCTGGTTAAGGAAGGAGTAGAGGATAGAAAGATTTTAGTTGCTCCCGACGGAGTTGATATTAAAATTTTTAATCTTGAACGCTCAACGCCGGAAGCAAAAAAAGAATTGAAATTGGCTTCGGATAAAAAAATAGTCCTTTACACTGGCCATTTATATAAATGGAAGGGAGTAGAAACTCTGGCTTTGGCTTCTAAATTTTTAGATCAAAATACAATCATTGTGATTGTCGGCGGCATAAAATGGTATTTAAGCAATTTTAAGAATTTCGTTAAAAAAAATAATTTGAAAAATATCCTTATTTTGGGCCATCGAGATTATTCGGAGATTCCTTATTTTTTAAAAGCAGCCGACTGCTTGGTTTTAACCGGCACAAAAAAATCCGAAGTTTCTAAATACCAAACTTCCCCAATGAAAATGTTTGAATATATGGCAGCCAAGAAACCAATTATTGCTTCGGATTTGCCGTCTTTTAGGGAGATTTTAAATGAAAAAAATTGCATTTTTGTTGAGCCCGATAATCCTGAAGCAATGGCAATTGGTATTAAAAAAGTTCTTAATGATCTTGAATTATCAAAAAAAATTTCTGAGCAAGCTTATCAGGATGTCCAAAATTATACCTGGGACAACCGCGCCAGAAAGATTTTAGAGTTTATTAATAGTTAAAATCAAAAATCAAAAGTCAAAATGCAAAATGATAAATCAAAATTTAAAGAGGAATTTATTAAAAGATTGATTGATTTTTCTATCGCTATTTTAAAATTTACAGACAAAGTAAAAGAGAAAAGAAATTTGTGGTCGATAATAGATCAATTAATAAGAAGTTCAACTTCGATAGGGGCAAACATTATTGAGGCGAAAGCATCCAGTTCAAGAAGGGATTATATTAAATTTTTTGAAATTGCTTTGAAATCTGCCAACGAGACAATATATTGGATTATCCTTATAAAAGAACTGGTTCCTGAATATAATCCTGAATTAGAACAATTGCTTAATGAAACAAAAGAGATTTCCAAAATTATCGGATCAAGCGTATTAACATTAAAGGGTAAAAATAAAACTTAATTTTTGCATTTCAAAATATCGCTTTGATTTTTGAGATTTGCATTTTGAATTATTGCCGTGTGCGGAATAAATGGCTTCAATTTTAAAGACGAGGATTTAATCAGGAGAATGAATGAAAGGATAAAACATCGCGGTCCCGATGACGAAGGTTTTTATTTGGACGATAATATTTCTTTAGGTCATCGCCGATTATCAATAATTGATTTATCGGAAAAGGCAAAACAGCCAATGTTTAACGAAGACAAATCTCTTTGCATTGTTTTCAACGGCGAGATTTATAATTTCCGAGAATTAAGAAAAAATTTAGAATTAAAGGGGCATAAATTTATTTCTAACAGCGACACCGAAGTAATTTTGCATCTTTATGAAGATTGCGGAGAAAAGTGTTTGGATTTCTTGAACGGAATTTTCACTTTTGCGATTTACGACCTTAAAAAGAAAGAGTTATTCGTAGCCCGGGATAGAATTGGCGTTAAGCCGCTTTATTATTACTGTCAAGGCGGAAAATTCATTTTTTCTTCTGAAATTAAAGCAATTTTAGAACATAATATAGAAAAAGAGATTGATTTAGATGCCCTAAATCATTATTTCCGATTAATGTATATTCCCGCTCCTTTGACAATATTCAAAAACATTTACAAACTTCCTCAAGCCCATTATTTAAAGTTCTCATTGAAAATCGAAAATTGCAAATTGGAAATTAATAGGTATTGGTCCCTTGAAGATTTTTCTGAGATAAAATCAAAAGACGAAATTGTTGAGAAAATTCAAGAATTAATGAGAAAATCCGTAAAAGGGCAATTACTATCAGACAGGCCAGTAGGGATATTCTTGAGCGGAGGGATTGATTCTACTTCTGTTTTGGGAGTATCGAGAGAATTTTCGCCCGGAAAAATTAAGACATTTTCAGTTGGATTTGACATAGATGATCCAAACAATAAGTTTAATGCTGATTTTAATTTAGCGCGGGAGACGGCAAGATTTTATAATACTGACCATCGCGAATCATTAGTTTCAAACAAGGATATTTTAGAAAACATTGAAAAAGTTATTTACCATATGGATGAGCCGATTGCCGAGCCAACCCAAGTTGCCACTTTTCTTCTCTCGCGGTTAGCCAAGAAAGAGGTGGCAGTTGTTTTGGGGGGAGACGGGGGAGACGAATTATTCGGCGGATATAAAAGATATTATTATAGTTATTTATTGGATAAATATCTTCCTATTAAACCCCGTTTTCTAATGGGAAAGATTTACGCCAAATTTATGTTTCAAAAAGAAAAAGAAATTGGTAAGATATTAAATAAAGATATAAACCAGCCTCAAATAACGGAACAATTCTTCAAAAAAAATTATTTTGATTCGGATGGGCGCATTCGGATTTCCGAAGCCCAGGGGGCGAAGGAGCGCTTTTCGGATGCCTTTATGCTTACCGATTTAAATACCTGGCTTGTTGATGAATCTTTGATGCGTACGGATAAGATGACAATGGCTCACGGCTTGGAACAAAGAGTACCGATTTTAGACCACCATTTGGTTGAATTAGCAGCGAGAATCCCCAGTAAATACAAGATGGCTAACAAAGAACAGGGCAAGGCGATATTTATAGAAGCAATGAAAAAATATTTGCCCAGACATGTTTTAGAATCAGAAAAGAAAAAGGTTTGGCTGACCCCGATGTCCGGCTGGTTAAGAACAGATTTAAGTGACTTTGCAAAATCTATATTAAGCCCGAATTTTTATCCCGAAACCAAAGAATATTTCAACTTTGACGGAATTAAAAAAATGTTTGATGACCATATTGAAAAAAGAAAATATAACCTAAATCTAATCTGGGCATTGATAACTTTTCAAATTTGGTGTAAAAATTATCTTAAAACATGAGTTTAAAGAAAAAAATCGGAGATAAGCTTTTTTACCGCGGCGGTATATTCCATCCCACAAGAGGGATAAATTTGCATTGGAAAGATGATCTGAATAAGGCCATAAAAGAAAATAAAAAAGTGATAAACATTGGCGCAGGACAGTACCACATTGAAGGCACGGTGAGTATAGATCCTTTTTACGAAAAAGAAGACGAAGCTCATATAAAGGCTTATGGAGAAAATTTGCCTTTTAAAGATAATTCATTAGATTTTGTTATCTGTAGCGCTGTATTGGAACACGTTAAAGAACCACAAAAAATAATTGATGAAATTTATCGGGTTTTAAGAAACGGGGGAAGAATGTATGTTGATATTCCCCTTATTTATCCGTTCCATGCAGCCCCATCTGATTACTGTCGAATGACTATAATCGGTCTTGAGGCTATGTGCGAAAAATTTGAAAAAATAGAGTCGGGGATGTGTCTTGGTCCAAATTCTGCCCTAGCCCAATTTTTGGTAACCTATATTCAGGCCCTTTTTAGAAACAAGAAAATTAAAAAAATTGCCAAGAATATTACTAAAATTTTGGTTGCTCCATTAAAATATTTTGATAGCCTTCTGGCAAAAAACACTGAATTAATTTCAGTGGCAGGGGCGGTTTATTTTTATGGCAAGAAAAAATAATTCATTATAAATCCATTATTATATTATTTTTATGAAATCTAATCTGGAAATAACAACGGTAATCGGGTGTAAAAACATGTGTTCTTATTGTCCCCAGAAGACACTGCTGAACGCCTATAAAGATGGCGTGCGTATTATGAGCTTTGACACGTTTAAGCAGTGCATAGATAAAGTGCCGCTTGATT
>FWPV01000913.1_pt1 | contig 87779 bp, 77 predicted proteins | sample 2228371 | NCBI WGS metagenome assembly FWPV01 (sample SAMEA103939776, study PRJEB20133) | metagenome
CTTGTAAATACCTGAAAAGCGCTCCGCTATAGGGTCTAGAATCTTTTTCTGCCCCGCTTCAGTTTGGGCAAGGGAAAAAACTACCAGGGACACCAAGACAGCACCGGCGAGCCCTGCCGCGATCAGTTTGAATTTCTTGGTGCCAGGTGCCAGGATCAGGACGGGAATCATACCCACAAAGAAGGCTATGATTTGGGTCCTAGCCTGAATGAGAAGCAGGTTGATCGCTAAGAGCGCGGTCAATATGCCGAGATACATTTTCGTTCTGGCATCCCTAGCAAACAATATCAAACCGATGGACAAAAAAAGAAGTGTATTAACCCAATCTTGCGATCCTAGGGTAAAACGAGGAAGGAGTGACTGGCCGAGGTCAACCGTGCCCATAGTGAAATACTCAATGGTTTTCCTTCCCTGAACAAAGATTGATAGCCCAATGGCAAAGGTCACAAGATAAGCATATAAGAATGATTTCAAAGCAAAAACAAACGAGCTCTCGTCTCTAATCAAGAAAACCGTCAGGTAGAAAATACAGAGATACAACAGTGGTCGTGCTTCTATCATGGTCTTTTTTACTTCGTGACCTGACAAAATTCCCATAACTAGACATATGAACGACCACAAGAGGAGAATAAGAATCGGAGTACTAAGTCTGTTTCGAGGCCAATAGGTGTCCTTGCCAATGGTCCATTTTACGGCTACGGTTATGACCATAAGAGCGTACAAGAGATCGGTGATGCTTATGGTTCCTCCGGTAACCGGAAGAGTTAACCCTAAACGCTGGCCTCTGTCTATGACAAACACAATGTTGACCACCCATAGAATAGCCATTAGACCGTAAAGGGGCTTGATGACCAAAAAGGCGGCTGCCAGCAGTGCCAACACAGCCCCCAAGCCCATTACAGACTGCACACCAATGAGACACCCCGCCGCGACCGACAGAACCAGGGCGAGGAAATTCAAATTTTCCAAGCGAAATCGGTCTTGCCGGAGGCTTTGTATTGGGGTACTGTTACCGGTCAACACGTATCTCCAACTTTAGCGAGAAATTGATCCCTGTTCTTCAGTATATTCCAGGGGAACATCTTATGCAGCTTTTTCAATGACGATGCGCTGACACATCGCGAAGCCTAAATAAGCGAGTCAGAATCTTGAGAGGCGTCTGTTCTAGCAAATCTGCCATTATCCTCTTATCTTCATCGGTGGGGATGGATGACCGTGAAAAGACGAGGCCAAAAATCATGCAGTATGTAGGTGCCGTCACGGCTAGAATTACCAAAGCCAGGAGAAACCCTACCGAGGCGTCAAACCACAGCAATAAAACCTGAATTGGCAAAAATGATAGTAAAGCGATGGCAAACACTTTTGCGCAATAAACCCAGGGGAAACTAGCTCCAAAAAGGCGACCGCATATGCGTACTCCCTGCACTTCGCCGTAAAGCCTTGAAAAGGCGTTGGATATTGCTGCCCCTATAATCCCTAGAAACGGTATTAATGCTAGATCCAGGAGTATGTTTAGGACGGCCGAGATGACACCGAGCCTTGCATTGACATGCGGCATGCCCGTACTAAGAAACATGACGCTTGCAGGCATAAGGGCCCATGCTAAAACTAGCACTGTCAAAATACGCGCCGGAGCGACGGCCTCGAAATAATCCAAACCAAATAAGAACCTAATCATATATGGGGTCATCACAAACGAAAAGATACTGGCCGGCGCTGAGACAACTATCAACAATCGATAAGCCTTTTCCAAGATAACTGCCTCTTGCCCCTTTGCTCTTTGCTGTAAAGATGAAGACAATATAGGAAACAATGCTGTTTCAAGGCCGCTGAAAAGGTGTAGAAGAGAATGGACCAATACTATACCAGCTCCATACAATGCCACATACTTGACAGGCAGGTAATAGCCTAGGATCAGCGCATCAGCGGAGTAATATACAGTGCTCGATAGGGTGCTTATAAAAACTGGGATACCAAAGCCCGTAAGAGCCTTTAGGTCTTTTAAATATTCTTTCCTATTAATTCTCGGCAAGTCTTGAGCACGATTGAATGTTTCCAGAATCCACAGCGACGGCACAATAGCAAGCAAGATTGCTCCGGAAAATCCCCATACAATGCCGTTGAGTCCTGAACCCCAGTGAAGCAGGAGAGGAATCAGTGCCAGTCGAAGAATGTTAGTCACCGTCTCAATAGCAGAAAATGCCCCAAAAAACTCGCAACCCCTAAGCGCTGCGCCTAGGACTGTAGAGACTCCAGAAACAAATATGTAGATTAGGAACCAGCGGAAAAAAACTATGGCGGCCGCGATTTGGTCTGGCGGTACCTGAAAAAAACGTCGTAACATCCAGGGTATGAAAAAAAATCCCACTGCCACGAGGAATAAGGACATGACTGTCACCGACAACAAACTGGTAATGATGGCCGACCTGACGCTACCTAAACTGGCATCACTCAATCTTACGGCAACGATCCTAGTGGTTGAAGCGGCTCCATTACCTCCAACAAAGAAAGTTACGAACATGATTCCGAAAGATGATAATTCCATAGCGAGCTTATACAAACCGAACTCATCCACGGTTATCATGCGGACCAGAATCATTTGAAGGACGGTGCCAGAGACAAGCTTGACCCCAGTCGCCAGTGTCGTGAACATTGCTCCGGAAGCGATTTGGGATGCAAGTGACGGAAGTATTTTTGAGTTTGACTTCACTTTCGGGCTCTATAAATCATAAAGGGCTTACACTCGGCATTATGACATAGCACATTTGTAACAAAAACAGAAAACTGCTTGATTTCAAAGAACCAAAGTCGTTTGTTTACACATTGTAAAAAAGTCTGACACCTGGTGAGGAATTGAATTAATTATTCTGTCATGGGCGGACACTGATCTACGGATGTTAACAGGGGAAAACGCATCAAGAGGGTAATCTCACGAAATGGTCCAAAAATTGCTCTAAGATTTTGCATCTCCTTCCGGGATACGTTTCCTCTTTACCAAATTATTCCCCCCGATGCGTCCTCCGCTCCGGACGCATCGTCCATTGTAGGGGCGTGTCTCACGCGCCCCTACTAAGCACTCAAATCCCCAGCTTGCCAACACGCAAACGCTTCTGGCCTCAGCCAGCACATTTTCATCTGATAAAGCGTTTACCCAAATTAAACACTAATTAGTTGCAATCTATGATTTCTCCGTCCCACTAAAGTAGAAGACAAGAGTCTAGCTGCTAGTAAGTGCTTGGATCACATTGGCGGTGTTAATTGTTGCGTTCAGACCTGAGCCTAAGTGGTAATCTCAGCCTTGGCGCGGTAAAAAGTGAAATTATAGCTCGATAAAAATAGCGCCACTAGGTCAATTAATGGTCATCTAAATTTGTCGGTCAGGATAAACCCATGGATCGATACCAGCAAAAAAGTATCGCTCTAGGTCCTCATTGTCAGAGCCTCTCAGTTTCCGCGAAGTGCGTCGCCCACAATGGGGCCATCCTATTAGCAGCGTAATACAAGGATTTTCTAAGCTTCTGTAAGAACAGATAATTCCCTTACTAAGTCGGTCATAATCGGCCAAGTCTTTTTGACTAGGCGAAGCTATCGTTATGGAGAGTGCGTGCCTTTGACCAAGACTCGTCTCGAGGCGCTACTGAGAATCCAGCATTCCTTGTCATCGGGAGGTTCTCAAGAATTACAGATGGAATTATCCATTTGGTATCTAAATAAGATAAAGCGTTTTATTAACAGTGGTATCGCCGCTTGCAAAGTTAAGCGAAAGCCTGTTTACTTGACGAACGTCGTAAACTATAGTCGAGTGGAAGTTGGAGGATGTCACCAAGTAAACTTGTGGATGCATCCATTCTAATACCATTATTTGGCGCTAGATATAGTCACTTATGTTGCCTGTGGTAGATGAAAAAACCAAAAAATCTGTACTGCTCGTAGCCACCCTTAGTGGGCTGGTTACCCCCTTTATGGCGTCTTCAATCAACGTGGCGTTACCTCAAATACAGAAAGAATTTCATATAGATGCCATACTTCTAGCATGGGTTCAAACCGCATATTTGTTAGCCACGGCTATGCTACTGGTACCTATGGGTAAATTGGCCGATATATTCGGACGGAGAATTGTATTTTCCTACGGGATGTCCCTGTTCACTATCGCTTGCTGTTTGTCAGCGGTTTCGGCGAATCTCTGGATGCTTTTGGTCACCCGAGTGTTGCAAGGTATTGGGGCTGCAATGATCTTCGGTACAGGTACAGCAATGATTGCCACTGTCTTTCCGCCAGGAGAAAGAGGACGGGCCATAGGTCTTAACGTAACGGCCGTGTACGTGGGGCTGTCTATAGGTCCCTTCATTGGGGGGCTGCTTACTCAATATCTTTCTTGGCGCGCAGTATTCGCAATTGTAGCACCTTTAGGAATCCTCACTGTTTTAGTGTGTTTCTTAAAACTGACATGGACTCATAACGCGAATGCGACAGAACTCTTAGACGTCAAAGGCTCTGTGCTCTATGCGTTTTCCATATTGCTATTCATGCTGGGTCTTTCTGCGATACCCTCCATTGAGGGATTCGCCTCCACAATCGCAGGTATAACCCTTTTTGCTTTTTTTATCGCTTGGGAAATCAGGATACCTTCGCCGATAATAAATGTCGAACTCTTTCTCGACAATAGAGCGTTTGCCATGTCCAGTGCTGCAGCCCTTATTAACTATAGCGCGACCTTTGCCGTGACATTCTTGGTAAGTTTATATTTACAATATATTAATGGACTAAGTCCCACTAACACAGGACTGATTCTTATGGTTCAACCTATCACCATGGCCGTGTTTTCATCCTTGGCAGGGGCATTATCCGACCGTGTGGAACCACAAAAAATAGCCTCCATCGGCATGGCATTGACTGCTTCAGGCCTCTTTTTCATGACCTTCCTAGTTGAAGACTCTCCGCTACCATTTGTGGTCATCAATCTAATCATCATCGGCTTAGGATTCGCTCTCTTTTCATCCCCCAACATGAATGCTATCATGTCTTCAGTCGGGCAGCGATATTATGGCCTTGCCTCGGGAATCGTGGGCTCCATGAGACTACTTGGGCAGACAGTGAGTATGGGGATAGCCTCTGTCATGTTTGCCATATACATAGGACCCGCGAAAATCACGCCAGAAGTCCACTCCGTGTTTCTGGAGTGTTTCAAAACTTCATTCTTGGTGTTAGGATCGGTGTGCCTCATAGGAATCCCCGCGTCGCTAGCGCGCGGTAAGATTATCAAACAGTAGGAGTCGTTTCAGACGGGAACCATGGTGTTACCGACCAGTCCTGTTATTCTATGACGCGAGATTGCAATGATGTCGTCAGACATTAAAAGAGTCCTTTAGGTAGATTGTGGCACAAGAGGAGTAAAGATTCGTGCTGAATTTTTTATGGACCCCAGAGATAAATCTCGACTGGATTTCGCGTTTTTTTAGCATCATCCTCATTGACTTAATCTTGGCGGGTGACAATGCAGTAATCATCGCCATGGCTGTGAGGTCTCTCCCTGCGAATCAAAGAAAAAAGGTAATATTCCTGGGAGCCGGTGCTGCAGTGGCATTGCGTGTCATGCTGACATTTGTGGTTGCACAGCTGCTTTTGATAACCTTCCTTAAACTTGCAGGCGGACTCGTAATATTTTGGATAGCAGTCAAGCTATTCGTCGGAGGGATGCCCGAGGATCACAGTTCAAGGGAGGCCGTTTCAGTCTTACAAGCAGTCAAGTTGATTATGATTGCTGACATTACAATGTCAATAGACAACATGCTGGCCGTTGCCGCAGCGTCTGGTGGTAGTCTTTTCCTTCTGATGTTCGGTTTAGGCTTAAGCATCCCTTTCATTGTCTTCACAAGCAACCTTCTAGCCTCATTAATGGATAAATATCCTATAATTATTTACGGTGGAGCAGCATTATTGGGCAAAGTAGGCGCGGAAATGATAATTACGGATCCTTACATAGTATCAACGTTTAACCCCCCGAGCACGATTGAATATGCGGTCCAGATTGTCGGCGCAGCTGGTGTTATTGTAGCCGGCAGATTATTTGTTAAATGGACTAGGCGAGAAGAAAAAAGGATGGAACCCTGATCATTCAATACCCTATGCAAAAATTCGAAAGCAAGCAACATGGCAATCCTCACAATTTCTAGGCAGTTTGGAAGCGGCGGTCGCGATGTATGTTATCGCGTAGCCGAAGAGTTGGGCTACCAGTTTCTCGACAAAGAAAAAATAGTGGCAGAATTGGCCAAAACAGGCCCTCACTGGGCACAGTGGGGCAGCAATCTTGATGAACACTCACCCAGTACGTGGGAGAGATTTGACTGGTCATTTAAAGCTTTCGGGGCATTGATAAAAAGCTTAATGCTGCAATACGCCTTGAAGGACAACGTAGTGCTCATGGGACGAGGCGCCAACTTTATTATTCAAGATGTCCCACATTCTTTTCGCATCAGAGTCATTGCTTCGCTGGAAAAGCGAATACAAACAATAATGATTCGCGAAGACGTTGACTATCAAACAGCGGCATGGCTGACGAATAAAACAGACGAGGATCGTCGTCGCTTCTTGTTGATTATGTATGGAAAAGACTGGGATGACCCTTCGCACTATGATGCGGTATTCGATTCTGGCAAACAAACCATTGAAGAAATAGTCAGAGTATGCTGCGAAACGTTGCGTGACAGAGACGCACTTAAGACAGACCTAGCAGAGAAAACCGTTCGAATGCGGGCAGCAGCTGCACACGTTGAAGCCGGCCTCCTGCTTGACCCCGCTCTTTTTCTCCTAAACATAGAAACCTTGGTGGAAGACGATCATCTTGTCGTACAAGGTACAGTTCGTAACCCGCAACACAAGAAAAAAGTAGAGGAGCGTGCCCGCCAGCTGGGAGAAGGTCACAACATGCTTTTTCGCCTCCACTATCGAGTTTAGTTCTAAATTAGATATTATGATTGAACGCTCTAAAATTTATGAGACGTTTTCAGAAGGCCAGTGCTTGCAGCGGCTTCCATTTATTGAACCTTTGAAAAACCGGTACACAAATTCCTTCATTAAAAAATCTGAGTAGTAGCGGTAATGTAAAGTAAACACAAATACTCAGCATGCTTCGGTCGGTCATTCTTTCCAAAGTGGGAATCCTGGGAGAAGGTCGCCGATCAAATCCAGGACGACGTTGATGAGCGGTTGTCATTGCGAGGAGGCGAAAACTGATGTGGCAATATCCGCCTTTCTTCATGCAAGGGTGACTGACGGGTGATATACGTCACGCTGGAAAATCCCTCCATTCAGACATAAATTTAGAGAAAGGTTACAATACGGTAGCTAAGCTTAACAAAGATTAAGAGTTCTTTTCAGGTCTGGGAATCCGCCTTGTAGGCGCATAACGCCCCGCACATGCTGCAAGTTTCGTGGTCTTCTCTACAAGTCCTTTTTCTAATCTCGCGCGCGAGTTCTGGATCGAGTGCCAGCCGTATTTGTTCTTCCCAGTTTCTGTTTTTACGTGCGACGCTCATCTTTCGGTCCCAGTCCCAGGCGCCAGGTTGTTTGCGTACTAGGTCTGCAACATGGGCGGCGGTTCTGGCGGCTAATACTCCCATACGGACGTCATCGGCATCCGGCAAACCCAGGTGCTCTGTGGGAGTTACATAGCAAAGAAAGTCCGCGCCGGAGGCTGCCGCAACAGCTCCACCAATTGCGGAGGTGATATGATCAAGACCTGGTGCTACATCTGTAACAAGCGGCCCAAGTACGTAAAAGGGTGCCCCATCGCACAATTTTTTCTGTAGCATCATTTGAGCCGGGATTTGGTCCAAAGGGACGTGACCAGGTCCCTCAATAATAGCTTGAACCCCCTTTTGTCGCGCCCGACGGTTAAGCTCTCCTAAGGTCAAAAGCTCCTCAATCTGGGCACCATCCATGGAGTCTGCCAACGCCCCAGGCCGCAAACCGTCGCCAAGACTCAATACCATATTGTAATGCAAGCATATTTCCAGCACTTCATCATACCGTTCAAACAACGGATTTTCCTTTCCATTGGCCCTCATCCATTTTGCAAGGAAGCTGCCCCCCCGGCTAACTATACCGCACACTCTAGGTTTGTTAGCCAGGCGTTCCAACGCGGCCAGATTTACCCCACAATGAACTGTGACGAAGCTGATACCGTCTTCGCCATGCTGTCGGATAGCATCAAGCATCTCATCAGGCTCCATATTCTCCCCATCCCCACCTCTCCTCATCGCCCCAACAATCGCCTCATATATGGGCACTGACCCCACTGGTATGGACGACTCCCTAATAATCTTCCGCCGAATCGATCTCAAATTGCCACCCGTAGAGAGGTCCATCACAGAGTCCGCTCCAGCCTTTATTGCTGCTTCTAGTTTTCGCAACTCACGATCTTCATCACGCAAATCCTGAGATGTGCCTATGTTAGCATTGACTTTAACCTTAAGGCCTTCGCCAACAGCAACAGAATGGCCCCGGGGGGGAGCTTTGAATATTACTATTTTTCCTGAACCAAGCCCTTCTTCAATATTCCTAGGTTCCACGCCTTCCAATTTGCTCACGAGGTCAGCTTGATTTTTCAAATTATAATCTCCGTATCTTTTTGACTGTCATTAGTATAAGAGTGTGTGTTCCTCTTGTCTATCCCTCCCGGCCTAAAAGGACCCATCGGGTTACGACAATGCTCGCGCTACCCTATCCGGGGAAATTGTTAATCTCTTTAATAAAGGATATACTGTGAAACCAGCATATAGACTGGAATGTCTGCAATCTTGTGCGACAAATGGTCTTATACTTAGGGCTTATGGGTTAACGTAAGCAATAGATTTGCGATGAGACATGTAATCCAAGGCCTCCAATGCGGAATTTTAACCGTGCTTCGATAGATTTGTTGCTCAACCAGATGACTCATACCGCCCTTTGGCACACCATACGGCTCCTAATTGCCTTTTTAATGCTGATAGGAGTAGCGGGATGCCCCTTTCATTACGTGCGCGAAAGCCATCCATCCCCGGAGCTGCCCAAAGATGGTTACCAAAGCTTAGACAGGTTCCCATTCCGGGAAGCTTGGTACGGCATATATTATGAAGACGATAAAATAGGATATAGCCATTTTCGAATCGATCGCAACGACAATTATTTCGTGATCGTATTTGATTCAGTAGTACGTTTAAGAATAGGTACCGAGACAAAAGAAATCGATCTCAAAGAATCCGTTAATGTCACACCCGATCTAGCTTTGGCTTCCTTCAACTCAACCGTTTTAATGAACAAAAAACGAATGGACATGCGAGGAATAGTGAAAGAAGGGAGACTTGAAGTTCAGCTAGCGGCAGTAGGCGAAGAGATAAGACGCGACTACGATTTTCAAGGGAAGCTCTATCACTCGTCTGCTCTCTCTCTTATGCCAGCATTAAGAGGAATAAGAGATGGTAAGACCTATGAGTTCTTGACCTTCAACGCAGAAAGACAACAGGTTGAAAAGGTAGAACAATTGATTTCTCCAGTCACAGGAGGACAAGGCCCCAAGGGTAGCGTTTGGAAAGTCCGTACCGTTGTCGGCGGCGGCTCAATAGTCCATTCCTGGCTTAATAATAAGGGTTTGCCAGTCATTGATAAAAGTGGAGCAGAGCCTATCATCACGTTATTGGAAGACGAAGAGTCTGCAAAAAATTTCCTTAAACGCAATAAGTGACCCTTGTTCCAGCACGATATACATCATTATCGAGAAAAAGTAGGCATACACAGCCGCCGGTCGATCCCCAAGTCAAACTCATTCGTCTATCGGGGACTCACAAGCACGTATTGCGTGGGCCATCTCTTCGGCATATAATTGGATCGTTGATTAGGAATCATCTCGCAACGAGGAGGCTAGTTTGCCATGGATGTATGCAAAATCACTTATTGCGGTGCCTGAAACTATCGTCCACGTGCCGTCGGCCTGGCGGACGAACTTAAAAAGGAGCTCGGAATCGCTTCTGAACTCATAGAATCAAGCGGCGGAGTCTTTGAAGTCGAATATCAAGGTAAGCTCTTGTTTTCCAAAAAACGGATTGGTCGTTTCCCAAACGATGGAGAAATTCAGGCTCTGATCAAGGGAGCGTGACGCGATCACCTGTCGAACGCTGTTTACTGAAAAGTTTCTATTTCAAACCACTGACTGAGGTTTACTCAACACCTGAGAAATCACGATGATGGTCAGGAGGGCGAATGGTAATACAATGCCAGTCCTGTAAAGGATTGCTCCGGATAGAGTCAGCTGTTACGAGAGATGATAGCGCTCACAGAGTCCGTTGCCCACACTGTGGTAGAAAAGGGCGCATCGCTCCTCTAGAATCTGCATATGGGGAGAATTTGCTTTCGCAGTCCGACATGCAATCGGATGTGAGAGAAGCGATTGTCAGAAGTAAGTGCGGCCAAGATTCACAGTTTATTGATGTGAAAAATGACTATGAACAGCCGATGCTACATGAACCTGTTATAGAACCTGATGCTTTAAGCAACATTTGCTCTCCATTGCCGAAGAAACAAGCCTTATCAGCCGTAAATTGGCTGAACTGGATACTCGCCACCCTGGCCGTCATCGCATTCTTTGCCCTTTTTGTGAACTTGATGTTGCCTGGTCCCACCGGTCACAGATTCTTTGGAGGGGTAACCATTCAGGGCAACGACAGTAGTCACGGGAAGGCGTTCGAACATAGGTAACAATGATTTTTCTGAGGGAGACCCAAGAGAAAAAAGAGGCCATGTTTCTGGCCCCCTACGCACTTGCTTCAGAAAAGACAAAAGGACGGCAGTATGCAGAGAAAGAATGCCCCTTTCGCACTGCCTTCCAGCGTGACAGAGATCGAATTATTCACAGCAAGGCGTTTCGTCGCCTAGAATATAAAACGCAAGTATTCGCTTATTACGAAGGGGACCACTACCGAACACGTTTGACCCATACCCTAGAAGCTGCCCAAATTGCTAGAAGCATTGCGCAATACCTAGGTGCTAATGAAGACTTGACCCACGCTATCGCATTGGCCCATGATCTTGGGCACACACCCTTTGGTCACGCCGGTGAACACGCACTACACGACTTGATGGCTCCCCACGGAGGTTTTGAGCACAACTACCAGTCCTTGAGGGTGGTGGATTTGCTTGAGGCCAGATACCCTGATTTCCCAGGGCTTAATCTCACATACGAGACACGCAGTGGCATCATCAGGCACTCTACCGTCTATGATAGCCCACCCTCAGAAATTGCTCAGTTATTTGAGCAGGACCCGCAACCCTCTCTCGAAGCCCAAATCGTCAACAAAGCGGACGAAATAGCTTATAACTGCCACGACATTGAAGACGGATTGCGATCAGGGTTCTTTCAGGAGGATGAAGTGTCAGAATTGTCCCTCTGGAAAGAGGTCACCCGCATTATAACTGATAAATATCCAGATTTAGACAAAGACACCTTGAGATACCAGTGCATACGAGCACTTATCGATACCTTCATCCGTGACGTCGTCGAAAACACAGAAATGATTTTGAAAGAAATGGCTTTTGACTCCCCAAAATCCTTGGCACAGTCGGAAAAACCAGTAATGGATTTTTCTCCAAAAATGAGGGGTTGGAAAATAGAGTTAAATGAATTTCTTCATTCCAGGTTCTATACTGATCACCGTATTCTAAGAATGCAATATAAGGCGTACAGACTCCTCCGAGACCTGTTCCAAGAATATGTGGAGCGGCCGTCTCAGCTCCCTCCAGGTATTCAGAAGCGTATCACCGAGGGTGAGGAGCCGCGGGAGCGCATCGTATGCGATTACATAGCGGGCATGACCGATCGGTTTGCCCTGGACGAGCATCGGAAACTGTTTTTGCCATACGAATACTGACTTGTTTACACGATTCACAACTTGTACGCTTTTCGAAATTATAATGTCCAATAATTTCCTATCGGGGTGAATCTGTTATCCAGCTGAATGTGCTTCCAAGGGTTAGTTCTCCGTTAATCTGCGAAGGCTGACATTTCCTCGTCAGGCTACGCCTCCTTGCCCTGCCAAAATCGGCGAACGGCATTCCCGACACTACCCGGGAGCCATCTTCCCGGATTCCAAAGTCGTGCTAAAGACCGGGCAAACCATGTCCTCATTATGGATTTAGTCTTGAAAAGCGTTAACAAAAACCTGTTGGCCCTCCATGCTCAGCATCCATTGCGATCGCCTTTCTGAGGTCATCAGGGTTATTGACGTTCATGACAAAGTGAAAATCGGGATCAAATTCCTTTAAAAATTCCTCGGAAACTCTTCTGGTCCTGACCTTAGAAAACAAATCCAAGATCTTTAAATCTCCTTTACACAACATATTGTGAACGAAGGATGTACACCTAATTGAATAAATGGCGTGCAATGGCTCTAATTGACCATTTATCGACGGTATTACAACGTCGTAATCTTCAATTAAACCAATCATTGCTCGGATTATGCCAGCGTTTAAGAAGGGCATGTCGCAAGCCACCACGAAACCGAATTGGGATTGGCAATGGCTAAGTCCGGTGTAAAGACCACCAAGGGACCCTGTGTTTGGAATTATGTCCGGAAACATTGGGAGACCCAGAAATGCAAATTCCTCGGGAGTGTTTGTTATGATGATGGTTCTGGGTAAAATTTGTTGGACTACGTCACGCACTCGCTCAATTATGCTCTCCCTACCGATGTTGAGTAATGCCTTATTAACTCCTGACATGCGGCGTGATTTTCCCCCCGCCAATATGATTCCACTTACGAAATTGCATCGATCAAGTATTCTCTGACGGTGTTCACAGACGTTTGACTTTTCGGACTCCGAACTCACCACCAATTAATCATCCTATAAATGATGTTTTTCTAGATTTGTTTCCAGATGGATTTTTTTTACAGGGACATGTCTTGCCGATCAAGCCGTGCCCACAATTTCCATCTAATTTATAGAAGCGCTAACTGCACCAAGTAGCCGAAATTTGATGAGCATTATCTGTAGCCGGTTTTTCCAATGCGTGCACTAGTTTTCATGGGATTTGCTGCCAAAACGTTGATTTTCCCCCCGCCGATTATCTCCTAGGAGGGATACGTTGCACCCCTACATTGTTCGGGGAAGAGCGTCCTCTTTCGAAATTTCCTTCGGGGATTTGTTTCCTTAATTCTTCATGTCTATCTTTGAAAGTGTGAGATACGGCCGTGATCTTATTCAGGCTACCCTTAAGGTCTCTAAGCTTTTTCCGGTACTCTTCAACGAGATCCTTGCATCTAGCCTCGCCCGTAAGCTTCATCAAATTTTGAGCTACATCGTCCCGAATACTCAGTAGCTTTTCGTAATTGCTGCGCTGCAGTTTAATGCTGGCTTCCAGGTCATCTATGGACTTGAACTCGGGATCATTGCAGAAATTTAACAGTCGCATGGCATGTTGATTGTAGTCGTTCAATGTGTCTCTGTATTCCTTGATCGCCTGGTTAACATCTGTGAGCAATTCAGCCAATCTTATATATTGCTGACGTTGAGTCGCCGGCGCGTTAAACATCTTGAACCGGATCTTTTCAACCCATTCTGTCTCATCAAACGCCATGTATCCTTCTTGCGAAATTCTGTACAGGAATCTTCTCGCCGTCGAACCAACAGCTGATTTGTTAAGATGCTTGTCCTGATCAGGGTCAAGAAATAGCCTATCGATGGCAATGGTCTTTGGAGGATCTGTCTTAACCTTTATCTCGAAATCCCCCAAGACCTCATGGTCGTAGTCTAACTCAGACTGCGAACACACAGAGTTAGGGCTCACCGACGACACCAGTAATGCCGAACATATCAGAACAACGAGTCTTAGATGCAGACCCATGGCGTCTCTTCTCTGTTAGATTACCAACAATTTATGACATGCTTACAAGCTTATTGTACCAGTTCTGAGCACGATATTCAAGGCAGAGTTCCGATTCTATGCTCGATAAGGAATGGCTTGACGGTAGTTTCGTGATAATGAGTCTGTGGACTACCAAATGGATTGCCCCACGGAGTCACTACAGATTAGTATTACCGTAGTACACGCTTTGCATCTATGTCGGAGCACCAGGTTGTTCCAGAACATCTATAACGGATCGTATAACACATCATGGAAGTCTAAAGATTAAATTCTAGCTCAGTAAACGTGACGCCGCAAGGTATCCTGCTCTAGTGATAAGTTCAGAAGTTACTGTCTCATAACTTTTTCCATCTACGCGGATCGTTCGACATTCAGAATCGCCGCAAGGACCGCAACACGTGCTATAACCAACGATTCCCCCCAGCCATTCCTCCAACGGCTTCCCGTCAATCCAAATCTGATTTGAACTTAGAGGGCTCCTTTGGAATTCTTCAAATGATATCTCTTTTTTTTCCACCACAACGTCAATGTTCATTGTGGCTAGGGATGCTTTGAGATCTCTGGCTGCTTTTTCAAGCTCGATACCAGTTGAATAGCATCTGTCGCAAGTCTGTCCCTCAGTTACTAACCTCTGCCATGTTATACGTAATACCTTCATTCGCGTTTACCTCTTATGCACAATATATTGCACCTATAAAACAAAATGTCGATCAAGAAATACTACGGCTTATAACCCTATGGATGCCGATGTCAACAAAAATAGCCGCACCTACTGCTTGCCCAGATACATAGCCGACGTGTTATCTAGAGGCTAACATTTGCATTTATAGTTGCTAATAGCCAAATATGCCGTCAAAAAGGATAACCGAGCCCCGTTAGTCTCATGGGTGTAGCCGCAATGCAACAATTATGATTAGACCATGATTTGCGCGGACTGCGTTGTCGCCTAACCTGATTAAAAATGACAGGGCTCGGCCTTACCAGGAATACGTTTAGGTTGGAATGGTAAATATGAACGGTTGATCAGTATCGAATGCTCAGCATCGCAAAAAAATCAACGGGGATACCAATAAAGGCATTCAAGTTGCATGTAAAGTTGTCAGGTCACTCTAGGCGAAAACGACTAGTCGCCATAAACAGTTATACCCAGCGACGATTTTTGGAGGTCTCGATAAGCTGTCTCTATAATGCCGCGTTATGGGAGAATCGCAACCAGATCCCGTTGTTACCTTTGCCAGAGCCTCACGAATGGCCATTCGCCCGTGTAAGCAGGATGCATCGTCAAATGACCAGGAAATCATGAAAATAAGGTCGGGTTAACAACAAGTATGAGGCGCTTTTCATCGATATGAGTGTTTGTGTGAAGACACTTAACTAGCTTGATAAGACATCAAAAAATTTAGGGCCAGTGGCAGAGCAGCGCGATCCAAGTACAAATCCAGGTTAGATGGTCGCTATAAAACCACTTAAAACTAAGTAGCAAGAAATATAGCATCTTTTTACCCAATGATTGACACACAAGGAGATATTAAAATGAGAGACGTTGTCATCGCCGGCTATTTAAGGACAGCCTTTTCTCGTTCAAGACCCAAGGATCCCGGCAAAGACGTTTTTGGAGCAATTAGGGCAGAGGAGTTGTTGGCCAAGTTGGCGCCGGAGTTAATAAAGCGCACTGGGGTTGCGCCGGACGAGATAGATGATTTTATAGTCGCTTGCGCCACAGCTGTCGGAGAGCAATGGACCTACGGTGGACGCTTTCCTCTGTTTCTAGCCAATTTACCAGAGACCGTTCCTGCCAAGTTCGTTGATCAACAGTGTGGCTCGTCCATGGCCGGGATACATGTAGGTTTCATGGAGATTGCCACGGGGAATGCAGACACTGTCCTAGTCGGCGGAATGGAACACATGACCCGCATTCCTATGGGAGGCGCGACTGTTCAGGCTGGACTTCTTTCCCCAAACCCAAAATTTTTTACGGACTCCGAGTACCAGCATTGGGACATGCTCACGTCTCTGAACATGGGTTTTACAGCCCAAAAACTCCTCGAACGCACAAATGTAACCAGATTGGAAATGGATGAATGGGCCCTTAGATCTCACAAATTGGCAGCCAAAGCCCAATCTGAAGGGTTTTTCAAGGATGAGATAATGCCCCTGGACGTTTCACAAGCGGACGGTACAGTAAAAAGGGTCGAAGCTGATCAGTCTATACGTCCTAGTACTACTCTCGAAGAGTTAACCGCGTTAAAGCCGGCCTTCAAAGAAGGTCACCAAATAACTGCGGGAAACTCATCTCCTCTAAATGCAGGAGCAACAGCGATGATATTGATGTCGAGAGAAAAGGCTAGGGAGAAGGGTATCAAACCTCTTGCAGCAGTTAAGTCCATTGGTTTCGCAGGCGTCCACCCGTCTATCATGGGAGCAGGGCCAGTTCCTGCGAGCAAGAAGGCTCTGTCAATGGCGGGTCTAGCTGTTGCAGACATTGATTTTTGGGAAATCAACGAAGCGTTCGCCATAGTGCCGTTGCACTGCATTAGAGAGTTGGGGATAGATCCCGAGAGAGTCAATATCATGGGAGGAGCCATAGCAATTGGTCACGCATTAGGTGCCACAGGGGTAAGGCTTGTCGGTACATTGGCAAGAATCCTCTCTATTAAGGGAGGCTCCTATGGCTGCGCCACCGCGTGTGTCGGGGGTGGGCAAGGCGTTTCAACCATCATAAAACGCGAACCTTAAGTTCGTTTTTTTATAAACTCACGTATCTCCTCGCAGCGCCGTGAATAAAACTTCAAACCGCTCCTTTGGCATCTGATACATTCACGCGCGTTGCACCAGCACGGCAGGCGAAGGAAATAGTGATTGTATTGCTTATCCCTGATGGCCCGTCCCCAAATTGTACCAATTCTGAAAAGTGAACGCGAGTTTCCTTCACGCATTTAATTGTGATTTCAGGGGAACGCGCGATCTAGGAGGGTGGGACGGCCATCGATTAAGAATGAAATTTAAAGCTATTTGGTTGGAAATTTGGAAAAGCCATTAAATTGTAAGCATAGGTTTCCGGATAGTTGCAGTTGCCTCATTGCCAGCAAGGGGAACAGTTAGTAGAAGTTTATAGACTCGCTACATGTAAGTGATAAAAACTAATTTAGCTTACCACGACTTGACCTGTTACCCCTCGAAGACTAGACTTTAACTCGGGTCTGAGAAGCTATTGAGGAGGATCGACCATGAACAAATCTGCTATTCTGAAGGCCCTTGAATGGGTAGACCAGACCGCAAGAGACGGTGACGCCGCTCGTCTAGCTCAAGCAAAACAGGCCCTGGAAATGGAACTAAAATCTAAAAGGAACGTCTCTACACCTGAAGCCGCCTACAAAGTCGCGCTGGAGAGTTTTGTTAGAAAGCATGGGAGAGAACCATTAGAAGACCTGCCCGATACAGAGTAATACTCAGTACTAGAAGCAAAGATGATCAGATTGTTATTTTCGCCTCACAAACGGGTCAAAATCAGGATCAAGATTGTTCAACATAATCTCTCGAGTACGTTGCATTAGCGTCGGGACATCTCTAACTGTCATACCCTTTGTTTCGATGGGGTCTCCGATCACTACCTCTATGTGACCTGGCTTGAAAAGGATGGTTTTTTTGGGCAGAACGCGGAATGCTCCATTGCAAGTCACCGGTAATATAGGAATGCCGGTCTGCACGGCCATCATGAAAGCGCCTTTCTTAAATGGCTGCAAGTGCTCATCCCACCCCCGGGTTCCCTCTGGATAGATCAACACAGACCAACCTCCCTCCAACCTTTTCTTCCCCTCTTCTAGACTTTCTATGGCTTTCTTCGGGTCTGATCTGTCAATTGCTATCGCCCCTGTTCGTCCCAGCGCAGGTCCAAACACTGGTATCTTGAGAAGCTCTTTTTTCAATACCCATCTGAAAGGTATGGGTAGTGTGCACAACAACGCTAGAATGTCCGCATTTCCCTGATGGTTGGGGGTTATAATGTAAGACATTCCCGGTGAAATCTTTTCTCTGCCGCGTAATGAAAAAGTCAGTCCCATGCATCGCGCAACACCGTGGGCCCACCATTGAGTAATACGATACATTGGCATTCCAGAGGACGTCAGAAAAGATGCTATCGTAAGAGGAGGCGCCAGCACCAACGTAAGTACCACTAAGGCGACAGCGGTCAACAACAGACGAGGAAGTAGCAGTAAAGAAAACCTCCCCTGAATTTTCATTTTTTGAGATGCCACTAAATTGGCCCGACTCTCTGCATCGCACCTAGGTCTGGAAGAAGAACTCATCTCTTGTAACCACCCACTTGCTGACCAAGATCTCACGACTTGTTTATCTCAATCTATAGCACGAAACGCAATACGCGGGTATCCCTTTGCAGAAACATCGTTAACATGGCTAAGATAACTCATAAGGCTTTTCTATGAATCATAACGCTTTTTGAAATTTAATGCGAATTGCGGGCACTGTTTGCCCGGTGGTCCCCTAAAAGTCCCATAACAAGGTGGCACAGCGCGATATGGAAATAGCCATAGATTTTCAGGAAAAAAGGATTACGGCTTCCCACACACAAAGGTAGGAACGTCACTAACGACTTTTGTAATTCAAAGAAGGCCTAGGCCGACGTGGATATCTCCCTTTTTATCGCAAAGGAAGCTCACTAACCGGTCACGACGCTCCCTAGGCAAGCTCTCCGTAGAGACAGAAATGCGGAGCACCTTTAATTCTGTGTCTCGCGTGACGCTTGGGTCGATTCTTTGCGCCGAATCGTTTGGAGATGGTATAGTGGTTAGAGAACGATTTGTTCGCAATGGAATAACCGCGTCACTGGGTAAAGTTATACACAAAGGGATCGTCGCCAATAACCAGTGCGCATAAATACCCAAGCCTTTTCGGCTTGCCGTGTAGGCGATGCTCGGATAGTTACCTAAATCATATTAATTTATTATGATGAAGGCGAAAGGATTGTGTCCGATCAATCCATGCCCACTTTGGGAAAGCATATTTTCGTAGAGAAATCCTGAACATGACACAGCAAGACCTGAAGCTGCTAAAAATAGATTCAGACGAGATTGCAAATGCACGTGGCCACCGACGAAGACGCCACACTATTTTGCTGTCAGCATTTCTTGTATGTCTTTTTATGGGGTTAGCCATTCTAGGCTGGACTGGGAGACTTAGACCGGCTGTTCCTGTTTCAGTCAGCAGAGTAGCACTTACTCTTCCTTCTCGTGCCCTTACCGAACTAAATGCAAGCGGCTATGTAGTGGCGCAGAGAAAAGCTGCTGTCTCTTCCAAAGCCACAGGTAGGATTCACAAACTCTTCATCGAAGAAGGCAAAGTCGTAAAAAAGGGAGACGTCCTGGCTCAATTAGAGAATGAAGACTTACTGGCATCACTGGAAGAAGCGAAAGCGAGTCTCCGAGTTGCACGAGCGGTTTTAAACAATGCGGAAGCAGAACTTGCTGATGCCACCGTAAACTACAACAGACACAAGATGCTTCGAGAAGTTGGTGCGGTATCAGAACAAGCGTTCGACGCGGCAGAAGCTCGGTATAAGAAAGCCAAAGCCGGCGATACACAAGCCCGTTTCGCTATAAGTAGGGCTGAGGCATCCCTAAAACTCGCAGAGGTTAATCTAGAGTACTCTTTTATTAGGGCTCCTTTCGACGGTGTCATCCTCACTAAAAACGCGGATGAAGGCGAAATAGTTGCTCCATTCGGTGCGGCTACTAACGCAAAAGCGGCGGTGGCATCCATGGCTGATCTAAGCTCTCTCATGGTTGAAGTAGATGTATCAGAAGCTAGTCTGGAAAAGGTCAGGATAGGTGGCGCAGTGGAGATACGTCTAGACGCCTTTACTAATGAACGGTTCCCGGGCACTGTCCACACCATAGTTCCCACCGCAGATAGATCAAAGGCCACTGTGCTAACCAAAATCAAATTCGATACGCTAGATCCGAGGATTCTGCCAGAGATGAGCGCAAAGGTCGCGTTCTTAAGCCGTCGGCTTGCCGATGACGAACACACTCCAGTCCTAGCTGTTCCACGCTCAGCCATCGTGCATTCTGGCGAAAAAACATACGTTTTTGTTGTCAATGATGCCAGGGCCCACTTAACCCCAGTAGAAGAAGGAAGGAGCTGGGATAATTTAGTCGAAATAATATCTGGACTCAAAGAAGGCGACCTTGTGGTATTGCAACCTACAAAAGAAATCAAGACTGGCCGTAGGCTTAAGCTGACCCAATGACGTCTTTTAACGAAAGCAAATCTCCTAGGCCATCATCCTCTGAGCTCATCGTACGTGTCCAAAACGTTTCAAAATCATATCGTAGGGGAACACAATATATCGAGGTTCTCAGGGACACCTGTCTCGATGTTGCTGAAGGAGATTTCGTGGCCCTTATGGGTCCCTCAGGTTCAGGAAAGACAACACTGTTAAACCTCATAGCGGGAATAGACAAACCCGATAAAGGAAAACTAATGGTGGGAAAGATCGACATAGCTGCTTTGAGCGAGTCTCAGCTGAGTGCCTGGCGGGCCCGTAACGTAGGCTTCATTTTTCAGTTTTACAACCTCATCCCCGTACTCAACGCTTTGGAAAACGTCGAGTTGCCCCTATTGCTGACTTCTCTTTCACGTTCGAGTAGGCGAGAACACGCCGTGGCAGCTCTGAATGCAGTCGGGCTCGCCGATAGGATGGATCATTACCCAGCTCAGTTATCAGGAGGTCAGCAACAAAAGGTAGCCATCGCGCGAGCAATCGTTACCGACCCGCTAATCCTTGTTGCAGATGAACCAACCGGCGATTTAGATAGGGTTAGCGCCTATGAGGTCCTTGGCTTGCTTTCCAAGTTAAACAGCGACTTTGGGAAAACCATATTGATGGTAACCCACGATCCGCGCGCTGCAAGAAGAGCCAAAAAGATACTCCACCTTGATAAAGGCGTTTTAACCGAAACTTTGGAAGATGAATCATAAAATTTTTTTGGCACTGATTTTTCTAACATGTTTTTCAAGGCCTTGACAAAGAGTGTTAGCTATTTTATTATTTGACCAGTTGGTAAAATGGAGGGCGGCATGAACCAAACTGACCTGAAAAGACTGCAGCTAAAAGCTGAAGTCTTCAAAGCATTAGGGCATCCCATTAGGCTTGGCATAGTCGAATTCCTAGGCAATTCAGAAAAATGCGTCTGTGAAATAGTAGATGAGGTCGGCACCGGAATGTCCAACGTCTCCAAGCACCTTGCCATACTAAAAAAGGCGGGAATAGTTGCAGATCGCCGTGAAGGGATTAAGATCCTTTACCGTGTCACCATGTGTTGCTGCCTTGATTTTTCTCGTTGCATAGAAGGCGTTGTCATTCAGCGACTCGAAGATCAGCGCTCGATAATGGTTGCTTGAGCTGCCCTTTAGTAGCGGGGTAGTGTTGGAACAGAGAGGAAGTCCCTTCGCGATTAAATGAACAATCAGTCTAAAAGTGAATTAATTCGCAAAACTATATGGCTTCTAATACTCTTGTGCTCGGAAGGACAAAGCGATGGGGAAAGATTATCTCAAGGCAATTGATAACATGGGAGACAAAGCCGACTCATTGGTCCGTTCTACATATTTTTGGGTATCCATTAAGGAGAGTGTTTTCATATCTTATTGGCGCGATCAATGGAAGGCGCTAGCTTTTATCACAGCCGGGTTTCTGATCTGTTACTATCTGCCGGTCGGACACCCTCGCTTTGACAACGCCTTGAGAGAGTCTCTTGAATTGGTTAAGTGGTATGCCCAAGAACACGTTTTGCTTTGCCTCGTGCCTGCTTTTTTCATAGCTGGAGCCATCGCTGTATTCGTAAGTCAAGAAGGAGTAATGAAGTATCTCGGCCCCTCAGCTTCCAAATGGATTTCCTTCCCTGTCGCTTCAGTTTCTGGGACCATACTCGCGGTATGTTCATGCACCGTACTACCACTGGTTGCCGGTATATGGACTAGGGGAGCTGGTTTGGGGCCTGCCACGACGTTTCTTTACTCTGGGCCAGCGATTAACGTACTAGCTATCGTACTAACCGCTCGGATTCTTGGCTTAGAACTAGGTATTGCACGTGCCGTAGGAGCCGTTTCCATGAGCGTCTTTGTTGGATTGCTCATGCACCTAATCTTCCGCAAGGAAGAAGAGGAGCGAACCAAGGCCACGCTCGCCGCCATGGCAGGGATGAATAAAGAATTGAGACCGCTGTGGCAAACCACTATCTATTTTGCCTTTATGATTGGTGTCCTTGTGTTTGCAAATTGGGGTAAGCCTGACGCAACAACAGGCGCGTGGTATGTAATTTATTCGTCCAAGTGGATCATCACAGGTATTATGGCCATAGGATTTGCTGCATCCCTCGTGCTTTGGTTTGGCATTCCTTTCTGGAAAATCATAGTGGCTGCAGCAGCAGTATCAATTTCTGCCTTATTATTCCCAGGGGAACCGCTTCTGCCTTTCACAGTGGCTATCATTGGGTTGAGTGTCGTGATTACTACTGCAGAGAGCGAAGCCCAAGACTGGTTTAACGAAGCGTGGGGATTTGCCAAGCAAATCATGCCTCTTTTGTTAGTAGGCGTCTTCGTTGCTGGGCTACTCTTAGGGCGACCTGGGCAGGAGGCCTTGATCCCGAATGCATGGATTTCGTGGGCCCTCGGGGGTAATTCCATATTGGCAAACGTTTTGGCATCGGTGTCCGGAGCTTTCATGTATTTCGCCACCCTTACAGAAGTGCCCATAGTTCAGGGGCTCATGGGGAGTGGCATGGGGAAAGGTCCTGCGCTGGCGCTTCTGCTAGCTGGTCCTGCTCTCTCCCTTCCCAGCATGCTGGTGATCAACAGCGTAATGGGTCTGAAAAAAACGGCTGTTTTTATAGGACTTGTGTGTGTTTTTTCAACCATAGGAGGCCTCATCTTTGGAGCCATAATGGATTGATACTGCCAATGAGATATAAGAAGTTGGTTAAATTACAAGTCGCTTTGCTCCAAATATGGATGCAAACATGAGGAGAGGAGAAATAATGAAAATAGAAGTGTTGGGAACTGGATGTGCCAAATGTAACAAGATGTATGATCTCGTGCAAGATGTAGTGCGCAAACAGGGTGCCGACGCTCAGGTTGTTAAAGTAGAAGATATAAGCGCATTCGGCAGCTACGGTGTGTTCATGACGCCAGCTCTGGTCATTGATGGTGAGGTTAAGGTGGCGGGAAAAGTGCCCAAAGAGTCTGAAATCATCCATTGGATCAAAAAGTAACTATAGCTATAACATCTCTCAAAACTGCACGCGAACCGCAGGCATAGTTTCCTCTGTCATGCCAACGAAATTGGGAAGGCAGGAGGAGGTAGCCCAGATGACGGAGGATAGCGGTCAAGGTTCTTTTCACTGGCGGGACCCCAAATTCGCCTTTCTGTCTTGACCCTCGCGGGATAGAAAGCGCGTGAGGAGTCAAGGCACATCCTGCTGGATGGCCAATCTATTCCAAGACAAATTTGGAGGATGTGCACAAATACCAGTACGAGAATATGGTTGCGAGAGCAGGTTAACTCGGCCCCTTTGTTTTACATTTTACCAGGAGTCAGCGTCCGTTTCCTTCATCTCTACTAGCGAACAATGCGTCGCTTATACCTACAGGGCTTTTTTGCCAACTCCTCGCAAGTTGATCCTTCACCATGTCTGTAATAATAATGGTTACGCTAGTGCGATACGAGCATAAGGCGACTAAAGGAGTAATAAATGAACATACTAAATCTCTTTTATTCTAGCACAGGTAATACAGAAAAGATCGCGAAAGCGATCGAGAGAACCGTCAGGGAGACTGGCCATCATGTTGAAAGCATAAAAGTAGCATCCGATGCAGAAATAGATATAATTGATTACGATTTCGTGTTCATCGGGTCAGGGGTTTATACATGGCTTCCTGGAAAGCCAATGCTTGAATTCCTAAACAAAACAAGGCAACGCTATTCCCAGGCCGGAGAGATCAAGCCTACGTCCCCCAGACGGCAAGGGAAAAAGGCGGTGGTTTACTGCTCCTTTGGAGGCGCTCATACAGGGATCAACGAAGCAGTGCCGGCCGTCAAATACATGGGTCAATTGCTCGACCATCTCGGTTACGAAATACTAAGCGAGTGGTATTTTGTAGGTGAATATCACGGGAGACTCGCTGAATACTCAACTACCGGTCGTATGGGGAATATAACCGGACGCCCTAACACCGCGGACCTCGATGATGTGGCACAGCGAGTTCGAGGGATACTGCAAGTATGAATAGCTCCTTGTAGTTCGCTTGCTCTGTAATTTTTTGCCTACCACTAGCATCTCCGGGACTATTGATGCTATACTAATTTTTTTGCTGGCTTAAGAAGACTGAGTTCTTACAGCGCACACCTTGGACAGAAACTCCCGGAGACATACGCATGAAATCCGAAAACGTGTCCACGGAATTGTCAGCCTCCCTCAGGGCTAAAATCTTGGTCGAGGCTCTTCCATATATAAGGCAATTCAGAGGGAAACGTATAGTCATCAAACTTGGTGGTAGTGCGATGACAGACAATTCTCTCAAGAGGAACTTCGCCGAGGATATAACCCTTATAACTTTTGTTGGTATCAAGCCGATCATTGTGCATGGCGGTGGCCCCCAGATCGGGGCGCTGCTCAAGAAACTGGGCAAGGAGAGCCGCTTTGTTCAAGGCTTACGTGTCACAGACGAAGAAACCATGGATGCGGTGGAAATGGTACTGGTAGCCAAAGTTAACAAGGACGTGGTAGCGATGATTAACCATCTGGGCGGAAGCGCTGTAGGTCTTTCAGGTCGGGATGGCCGACTTATCAAAGCTCGCAAAGCGCAACCAGCTCACCTGGTCGAAACCGACGAAGACCTTGGACTTGTTGGAGAAGTTGAGCGGATAAATCCTGAACTAATTTCTTCTTTGGAGGAACACGGTTTCATCCCGATTATAGCGCCAGTGGGAGCCGGCCCTGAGGAACGCCCATACAACATTAATGCGGACACCGCGGCTGGGGCTTTGGCCGCCGCAATAAACGCTGAAAAATTCGTTTTGCTGACTGATGTACCAGGCGTGCTGGACAAACATAACAAACTAATTTCAAGCCTTTCTGAAGACGAGGCCGAAGAATTACTGAGCAGTGATGTGGTCTCCGCGGGAATGATACCCAAGATTCGTTGCTGTCTTTCAGCGCTGCGAGGTGGAGTACCTAAAGCCCACATCATAGATGGACGCGTCCCGCATGCCATTCTACTAGAGCTACTCACTGACCAGGGCATTGGCACAGAAATCGTGAGATATAAGATGCCCGGCTTTTAGTTTGGCTGCCAACGGGCCGATCTTTGCGGCAAAAGTTTAGATTAGCAAAATATTGAGGGCTCGAACGTCCCGCCCATGTTGGTCCGTTGAAGGCATAAAACGTATGAACTCATGTCTTAAAGATTGGAGACCCGTATGAAAGACAACAATTTCATAGAAATGAACAAGAAATACGTGTTCGACACTTATGGTCGAGCTCCAATCATGCTCGTGTCTGGCAGCGGTTGCAGAGTGAGAGATAGCGAGGGTAGGGAATATCTCGATTTTATAGGCGGGTTAGCTGCATGCCCATTGGGGCACAGTCATCCTAAGCTCGCCGACGCCATAGCACTGCAAGCAAAAAAACTCATCCACGTCTCCAACCTATTCTACATCGAGCCGCAAATCCAGTTGGCAAAAGAACTAGTTGAGCATACCTTCGCCGACAAGGTCTTCTTTTGCAACTCAGGGGCCGAGGCCAATGAGGGCGCCATAAAACTTGCCAGAAAGTTTTTTCATGACAGGGGTGAGCACGACAGATATCATATTATAACCATGGAAAATTCTTTTCATGGAAGAACCTTAGCAACTCTGGCCGCTACGGGACAAGTCAAGTACAGACAAGGATTTGAACCCGAAACCCCTGGCTTTGCCCAAGTCCCATTCGGCGATATTGAGAGTCTAAAAAATGCCGTCAACAAAACGGTGGCGGCGATAATGATCGAGCCTATTCAAGGTGAGGGCGGCGTCAGAGTCCCTCCACCTGACTTTCTCGCGGATGTACGCAGGCTGTGCGACACCACAGGGTGTTTAATGGTGCTTGACGAAGTTCAAACAGGTATGGGTAGAACGGGAAGACTCTTCGCCCATGAACATTACGATATTGCTCCTGATATCATGACCGTGGCTAAGGGCCTAGCAGGGGGAGTCCCCATGGGCGCAGTACTGGCGGTTGACAAAGTTGCATGTGCAATGACACCTGGCACTCATGCAACCACATTTGGCGGAAATCCCCTCGCCGCAGCAGCAGGCCTGGCCGTGATAACTGAAATACTCTCAGATGGCTTTCTAGATGGAGTCAAAGCCAAGGGTGAGTACCTGAAGACGAGCTTGAAAAAACTCGCCCAAAGGCAATCGATCATCAAAGAGGTTAGGGGCATCGGCTTGATGCAAGCCATAGACCTGACCATGCCCGGAGCCGACATTGTAGTCGGCTTGCGAAACTCCGGTGTTCTCGTTAACTGCACAGCAGAAACTGTACTCCGATTTCTGCCCCCATTGATCATTTCAGAGGAAGAAATAGATGAAATGATAACAGCTCTGGATAAACAGTTAGAGAAAGTGTCTGGAGGTTGTTGAAATGAAGGTCAAGCACTTTCTCTCCTTAGCCGATTTCAGCAGAGATGAATTGTTGCTTATGATTGGCAGGGCCTGCGAAATGAAAAAAGGGCTCGCAATAGAAAAATTGCCTTCTACTCCCCTGGAGGGGAAATTCGTTGGCCTCGTCTTCGAAAAACCTTCTACAAGAACAAGAGTGTCTTTTGAAGTCGGCATAAGGCAATTGGGAGGGCAATGCATTTTTCTGAGTAGCAGGGACATACAGCTAGGGCGTGGGGAGCCTGTTAGGGATACAGCCAGGATCCTATCCCGATACTTGGATGCACTTGTCATAAGAACCTTCGGACACGAAATCATAAAGGAATTCGCCAGATGGTCATCCGTTCCGGTGGTTAACGCTCTAACTGATCTGCTTCATCCCTGCCAAGTTCTTGGCGATCTAATGACCCTTAAAGAAAAAGGGGTGGACATTACAAATATGAATGCTGCTTGGATAGGGGATGGAAACAACATGGCCAATTCGTGGATCAATGCTGCTAAAGTATTTGGGTTCAAGTTGACGTTGGCTTGTCCCGAAGGATACGATCCGGGCGTGGATTTCAACGCTCGCAACATCCATTTGACGCGTGATCCAGTGGAAGCCGCTTCTGGCGCTGAGGTCATTTCCACAGACGTATGGGCATCCATGGGGTGGGAAGATGAAGCAGAGTCAAGACGTGTTGCCTTCCAAGGGTATCAAGTCAATAAAACCCTGCTTCAAAAAGCTAGGAGCGGGGTGTATGTGCTGCACTGTCTGCCAGCTCATCGCGGAGAAGAAATTACAGATGATGTAATAGAGTCAGCCTGCTCCCTTGTCTGGGATCAGGCAGAGAACAGACTTCATATCCAAAAAGCCATATTGGAAAAGCTATTTACATGGTGAAGCATGCCGAAGTACACAATGGAAAAGACTCTAAAACGGCACGGGCGCTATTGATTATTTCGCGAATCCTTAATATAGCCTTCGAATATACGAAAACTTCGACATCAGACTACTATAAACAAAATTAGAGTGAGGTCTCGTGGACAAGAATAAGTTTCACAAAATTGTGTTGGCGTATAGCGGAGGACTCGATACGTCGGTCATTTTAAGGTGGCTTATCGAGCAATTCAGTTGCCCTGTGGTAGCATTTGCGGCGGATGTAGGCCAAGGAGAGGAACTTGAACACCTTCACGAAAAGGCGCGCATGACAGGTGCTGAGTCCCTGCGCGTAGTGGATCTGAAGGAGGAATTTGTTAGGGATTTCGTGTTTCCCATGTTGAGGGCTAACGCCGTTTACGAAGGAGGGTATCTACTAGGTACATCTATAGCCAGGCCATGCATCGCAAAGGCTCAAATGGAGATAGCTCGAGAAGTAGGAGCAGATGCCGTAAGCCACGGCGCCACCGGCAAGGGAAACGATCAAGTTAGATTCGAACTCACATATTTGGCGTTGAATCCAGATATAACCGTAATCGCGCCTTGGCGAATCTGGAACATGAAATCGCGGTCTGATCTCATAGCGTATGCTAAGACCAAAGGTATACCAGTAACGTCAACCGTTGAAAAGCCATACAGTATGGATAGAAATCTTCTACACCTGAGCTTTGAAGGGGGTATTCTCGAGAACCCTTGGGCTGAACCGCCCGCTGACATGTATGTTCTCACTACTGATCCGAGGCAAGCCCCAGATGAGCCACAAGAGATGATAATCACCTTTGAGGGAGGTGATCCTGTCGCCGTGGATGGTAAGCCTATGACACCAGCTTCACTATTGGCGCATTTGAACATGGTAGCTGGTATGCACGGTATTGGACGGGTTGACATGGTTGAAAACCGCTACGTCGGCATGAAAAGTCGAGGGGTATATGAAACTCCGGGTGGCACAGTTATACACGCAGCCCGGAGAGCTCTCGAATCAATAACCTTGGATCGGGAAGTAATGAGATTGAAGGACGAATGGATCCCTCATTATGCCACGTTAGTGTACAATGGCTACTGGTTTACCCCAGAGAGACAAATGCTCCAGGTCGCCATCGACGAAGCTTCGAAAGTAGTTTCGGGAGATGTCAGACTGAAACTTTACAAGGGCAGCGTGACGGTTACTGGTCGGAGGTCAGACAACTCACTATATGACAGCCGTTTTGCCACTTTCGAGGAAGATCAGGTCTATTCTCAAGCAGATGCTGAAGGCTTCATAAGGCTTAACGCACTACGCCTAAGGATCAGAGCAATGATCAAACAAAAAGCTGGCCTATGACTAGAGATCTTGCATAACAGTAAGTGAATTCCTTAAACAAACTAGAATGGCTGCGAGAGCAAGTTATGAATTTCGGATGAGAAAATGACCAACCAACAGGAACATAACAATAAATCCAGTTTGGCCTCAGCTGTTGGGGTGCGTCGTGGTCGGTTTGACAAACAGATGGACCAACTCTTTGCTGCATTCAACTCTTCCATACCTTTCGACAAAAGGCTTTACCAGGAGGACATAAGTGGTAGCATTGCCCATGTAAAAATGCTCAGAATGCAAAAAATTATCTCTGCCAGGGACGCACGAGTCATCGAAAAAGGACTTCTTGAAGTAGCCAAAGACATAGAGGAAGGCAAGATTGCATTTCGAGACGACCTAGAAGACATACACATAAACATAGAAGAAGCCTTGAGGGAAAAGATAGGTGACGTAGCCGGTAAGCTGCATACGGCGCGCAGCAGAAATGATCAAGTAGCTTTGGACCTGCGGCTGTATGTTAAGAGAAAAATCCAGGACCTCAAAGAATGCCTGCACGGCTTAATGTCTTCTTTGGCCAACAAGGCAGAAGATACTAAACGTGTGATAATGCCTGGTTACACACATATGCAGCGTGCCCAACCGGTTCGTCTTGGACACCACCTCATGGCATATTTCCAGATGTTCAAAAGGGACTGGGATCGCCTGACAGATTGTTGTGAACGTTGCGACGAGTTGCCCTTGGGCTCGGCCGCTCTCGCGGGCACAACATTTAGAATCAACAGGGAATATGTGGCCCAAGCCCTCGCTTTTTCCTCCGTATCCGCCAACTCCATGGACGCCGTATCTGACCGTGACTTCGTAGCAGAATTCATATTTTGTGCATCTATGATCATGATGCACTTGTCCCGACTTTGTGAAGAGCTCGTATTGTGGTCCACCAAGGAGTTTAGCTTTTGCACACTGCCGGACGAATTTTGCTCTGCCTCAAGTATTATGCCCCAAAAAAAGAACCCTGATGCATGCGAGTTGATACGTGGCAAGACAGGCCGAGTATATGGAGATCTAGTGGCAATACTCACGATCTTAAAATCGTTGCCTCTGGCGTACAACAAAGATTTGCAAGAGGACAAGGAGCCCTTATTCGATGCCGTGGACACAACAGAGTCGTGCATAAGGATCATGGCTGCATTAATACCCGGCATAGTCTTTTCCATGGAAAAACTCTGGGAGGCGGCCTCAGAAAAAGCCATGGCCGCCACAGATATCGCAGACAGACTGGTGCGTTCTGGCATGTCTTTCCGAGATGCTCACGCCCTGATTGGTGGGCTGATACGGGAAGGTGAATTTACAGAACTAGCCAAACTGGGATTAGACGCCCAAATACCAAGCCCTGAGGACATGGTGGAGGCGAGGAAGCATGTTGGAGGCACGGCTCTGAGGTCCGTTGAAGATCAAATCAGAGCAGCCAAATCCTTCCTTAAAGAAAACATGCCGATCAGGAATGCCAAAAAGAGGGAGAGAGGCAACAAAAGCCGCCGGTGAAGACAAATCCCTGGGGATACCTTATCTTGTCTTCCGTGCTAGTGGCCATGGCAGCCTGTGGGTATAAGACTAACCCGAGACCGGCCGCAGCGACTGTTCCAGCAGAAATTGGGATAGTACATGCCCAGTCCTACAAAAATCGAATAGTGCTTAAATGGGATATCCCAGCAAAAAATACAGATGGGACACCATTAACTGATTTGTCCGGTTTCAAGGTTTACAGAGTTGTGACAAAAGAAGGAGAAGAATGCGATAATTGTGAGGGCAAGAAGACTCTCCTTGCTAATATTGACTATCAAAATCCGGCAAATGCAACCATAGAGAAGGGAGTGGTAACATTCACTGACAATGACGTATCTCAGGGTAAAGTGTATTACTACTTCGTAAGCGCATACAATTTCAGGGGCGAGGAGAGTAGGCCGAGCCATGAGGTGATAGTCACATTTGAAAAGGCCCCAGATCCCCCACATGATGTTAAAGCTACCGTTGATTCTAGAGGAGTGTTTCTGGAATGGTCTCCACCACGAGGTAACAGCAACATAAAGAATTACAGAATCTATCGCAGCGATGAATTAAACCCAAACGATACAAGGCTCATTGGCAACACAAAATGGGGTGAGAATACCTTTCGTGATAAGACCGCGGAAACGGGCAAGACATATCATTACGCGGTTTCATCTCTTACTATGAATCGAGGCATTTCAACGGAATCGGACTGCTCACCACCCGTAACAGTATATTACTCGGCCGTTCATGGAATGCCACCAGAGAACGTAAACACTCTGGTCACAAGAGACGGGATCCGTATCTATTGGGATCCTGTGAAAATCCCCGGAGAAGAAACGAGGTACAACGTTTACCGCTCTGAAGGAAAAAAGATGTTTGAAAGGATAAATCCTCAGCCACTAACTAATCCGCTATATCTAGATAAGAAAGTCCTGAGAGGTAAAGAATATCGGTACGCTGTTACCGCATTCTCGAAAAACCGGCCAGACCAAGAGTCTAGTCGGTCGGGTTCATCTGCCATAATATTCAAGCCATGAAATTTACTACTCTGATTGAGTGAAGGAAGCCATGAACTTTTTTCATTACCAAAACGGAGAATTGTACTGTGAGGAAGTACCCTTAAGTAAGATTGCCGACGAAGTCGGCACACCTGCCTTTGTCTATAGCCAACGGACACTGGAAAGACATTTAAAGATTTTTCAACGGCCTTTCGCGGCAATCGATCATATGGTTTGCTACGCCGTGAAAGCCTGTTCTAACCTCGCCATTCTAAGGATCTTTTCACGACTGGGAGCGGGCATGGATATTGTCTCCGGCGGCGAATTATACAGATCGCTCAAAGCAGGCGTTTTAGGATCGCGCATCGTATATTCAGGAGTGGGAAAGAAAAACTCTGAAATTGATGAGGCCTTGCTCGCTGGCATATTGATGTTCAATGTGGAATCAAAAGGCGAATTGGAGCTATTAGACGCACGGGCAAAGACCTTGGGGACCAAAGCCCCGATATCCATACGCGTAAACCCTGATGTGGATCCAAAAACCCATCCCTACATATCCACAGGCCTTAAGAAAAACAAGTTTGGAATAAGCGCCTCACAGGCCATGGACCTGTACACGGAAGCTCTCCAGAAGTCTAATTTAAATCCCATAGGAATAGATTGCCACATCGGCAGTCAACTTACGGACCTGACCCCTTTTTTGGAAGCTATCGAAAAGATGATTACCATGATAAAGGAATTGCGGTTAAAGGGATTAGACATCCGCTACCTAGATGTTGGTGGAGGATTAGGCATTCCATATCATGAAGAGGAACCGCCTTTGCCTGAAGACTATGGTAAAGCTATTGTGGATCGTGTGTCTGATTTGGGGGTAACCTTGATCCTGGAACCTGGACGCCTGCTCGTTGGAAACGCCGGTATATTGCTGACCAGCGTTCTATACATCAAAAAAACCAGGCAGAAAAACTTTGTGATCGTAGATGCTGCTATGAACGACCTCATAAGACCTAGCTTGTACGACGCACATCATGAAATTCAGCCTGTTTTACAATATCCTCTTTCATCTAACCAACGTCAGATCACAGCAGATATTGTCGGTCCGATATGTGAATCCGGCGACTATCTAGCCAAATCGCGAACAGTGGGATATGTTGAACAAGGTAGCCTTCTGGCTGTAATGTCCGCAGGAGCATACGGCTTCTCCATGTCGTCGAACTACAATTCCCGGCCACGGGCGGCCGAAATCCTTGTGGATGGTGATAATTATTACATCATCCGTGAAAGAGAGACCTATGCCGACCTGGTGAGAGGGGAACGAATACCAGCTCATCTATTATGATTTGATTGGAGGACTGTTAAAATGTTTCCAGGAACTTTTACTGCAATTGTCACCCCCTTTAGAGATGGTCAACTGGACGAGAAAGCCTTCAAAGAGCTTATCCGGTTTGGCATCGAAGGAGGAATAAGTGGCTTTGTCCCTTGTGGCTCCACCGGTGAATCAGCAACTCTGAGTTATGAAGAGCACGAAAGAGTAGTGGAATTGTGTGTCAAAGAGGTCGCAGGTCAGGCAAAGGTTATCGCAGGCACCGGTTCAAACAGCACTCAAGAGGCCATAGAATTGACTCGTCACGCAAAGAAGGTTGGCGCCGATGGTGTGCTTCTGGTGTCACCTTATTACAACAAGCCCACACAGGAAGGTTTGTACAGACACTTTAAGGCTATAGCGGAAGCAGTAGATATACCCATTGTCCTATACAACATCCAGGGTCGCACCGCAGTGAACATCGAAAACAGCACAATGCAAAAATTGTCGCTTATCCCAAACATAGTAGGCGTCAAAGAGGCTTCTGGATCGATCTTGCAGATGAGTGAGGTAATTCGGCTTTGTGGAGAGGGCTTTTGTGTGCTGTCCGGCGACGACCAGATGACTTTCCCCCTGATGGCATTAGGAGGACAGGGCGTTATCTCAGTGGTTACCAATATCGTGCCGGACAAAATGTCCTCCTTAGTAAAAGCAATGCTCGCCGGCGATATAGTCAAAGCACGATCCATACACTTCGAGATCTACGAACTGTGCCAGGCCATGTTCTTTGAGACAAATCCCATTCCAGTCAAGACCGCATTGGGATTGATGGGAATGATTAATCCCGAATTGAGGCTGCCTCTGTGTTCCATGGCGCAGCAAAACGAAGAGAAACTAAAGGCGGTACTCACAAAATACGGGCTGATATGATTTATTTGAGGGGGTTGAGATGAGAATAGCAGTTTGCGGAGCCGCAGGGAAAATGGGAAAGCGAATTATTGCGTTGGCCCATGAAAATCCCAACTTCCAGATTGTTGGCGCAGTCGAGTCACCAGATCATCCGGCTCTCGGTTACGATGCAGGAGAAGTGGCTGGAATCGGAGCAATAAATGTCAAGATAGTGAGTAAGTGCGAAGATATCATAGACAATACGGACTTGATCATAGATTTTTCGTCTCCGTCAGCGTCTATCAACAACATCCATCTCTGCGCTGACAAAGGTAAGGCAATTGTGGTAGGCACGACTGGCTTTTCCGACAACCAGCGAGAGAAAATAGCACATATGGGTCCAAAGACAAAGTGTCTGGTGGCGCCAAATATGAGCTTGGGGGTAAATCTCTTGTTCCGTCTAGTGGCTCAGACAGCCCGAATCCTCGGTAGCGAATACGATGTGGAAATCGTAGAAGCCCACCACAATATGAAAAAGGATGCACCTAGCGGTACAGCTCAAAAGTTGGCAGAGGAAATAGCTTTTGCCCTGCAGAGAGATTTGGAACAAACTGCCGTGTATGGTAGAAAAGGCATGGTGGGTCAAAGAACAAGAGAAGAAATAGGAATACTGGCATTGAGAGGTGGCGATATAGTTGGTGAGCATACCGTGATGTTCGTGACAGGTGGGGAAAGAATTGAACTTACTCATCGAGCCCACAGCCGGGATGCTTTTGCCCGTGGCGCCTTACAAGCTGCGTTGTGGCTTTTGAATCAACCAAATGGTCTCTACGATATGCAGGATGTATTAGGATTAAAGGATCAGCTGTGAAAATTGTTCAATTCTTACATGGTAACAAAACCTTTACAGGGCGATTGGCGGACGAAACTATAACGCCGCTAGGCAACTACTCTGAAGCATGGTGCTACGGGCTTGACGAAGTAAGGCTCATTGCACCATGTTTGCCTACTAAGGTTGTGGCCGTAGGTCTCAACTACAAAGACCATGCCGAAGAGCTAGGTCTAACTTTGCCACAAGAGCCTCTCTTGTTTTTAAAGCCCCCATCGTCAGTCATCGGTCCCTATGATAAGATTTTGATTCCTTCCCAGAGCAGCCGAGTGGATTATGAGGCTGAACTTGCCGTGGTAATTGCCAAAACCGCCAAGAACGTCTCAGCTTCTGAGGCTTCAGACTACATACTTGGATATACTTGTCTCAATGATGTCACAGCGCGAGATCTACAAAGCAAGGACGGTCAGTGGACTCGGGCTAAGGGTTTCGACACTTTCTGCCCCATCGGTCCCTGGATAGAAACCGATACAGATCCCTCCGATCTCGACATCGCCCTTTACCTTAACGGTGAATTGAAGCAGCATTCGCGAACCTCTAACCTTATATTTCACCCCTTCCAGCTTGTTGAATTCGTATCAAGCGTAATGACTTTGATGCCTGGAGACGTAATTGCCACTGGCACCACATCCGGTATTGGTCCCATGAAGCAGGGAGATCAAGTGGAAGTTCGCATAGAGGGGATAGGGAGTCTTTGGAACTTTGTAGATGTCGGAAAACCATGACTGCAAGGGCTTATATAGGATTTGGGGCCAATCTCGGTGATAGAGCAAACACGCATGCAAGGGTATTGCAAGAATTGCAGGTAGCCACTGCCATTGTTGTAGTAAGATGGTCTAAGCTTTACGAAACCATACCTCAGTCAATTGTAGATGATGGACCAAATTTCCTTAATGGGGTGATCGCAATCGATACAACACTGTCGCCAGAAAGATTAATGGGGAAGCTCCGAGAGATCGAACAATTTCTTGGAAAATCTCCTTCACATAGGAGAGACCAGTCAAGACTTGTTGATCTAGATGTCCTCTTATTTGAAGACAAGATAATAGAGAGAGACTCAATCACTGTTCCTCACCCAAGGATGCATGAAAGAGCTTTCGTGTTAGTTCCGCTGGCTGAGATAGCTCCTGACGTTCGCCATCCTGTATTGGGTAAGACAATTAGAGAACTTCTAGATGGCCTGCCTGATCAACAGCACGCAACCATCATCCGAGCTCAAAAATAGAAGCTTTCAGGCTAAAGCTAAACTAGATACAGACTGAGTGACAAGTTGCCATGATCTTAAGGCTAATTTTATTCTTGATTTTTGTGTATTTCGGCATAAAGACCGTTATAACGATTGTCCGGTACGTAAAAGGCGTTCCGCCGGAGAAATCACAAATTCATGGCACACGACACGGCCCATTGAACGAAATGGTACAAGATCCGATCTGTGGAACCTACATTATCAAAGAAGAAGCTCTCTCCTGGAGCACAACAGACGGGGTCAAATATTTCTGTTCCGAAAAGTGTAGGAACCAATTTCTCGAAAGGCAAACAAACGAGTAGGGCACAATGGCACCATCCTATCAAACCCACAAAGTATTGATAGCTGATGACTCCACAATCCTCAACAACATGTTAAGGGACTTGTTCGAAGAACACGGCTACGATGTTTTTCAAGCGTATGGGGGAAGCGAATGCAAAACGCTATTCCTTAAAGAACGGCCAGACGTGGTACTGGTAGATGGTAAAATGCCCCCCTCGGATTGTATAGAAGTGCTGAGATATATCAAACAAAGGAGCCCAAGGACTGTCACCGTTGTAATGACGTCGGCCGGTACAGAAAACCTTGCTCTCAAGGCCCTGAAATTGGGAGCTGATGATTACCTAGAAAAGCCGTTTGGCAAGCAAGAAGTATTGGCCCTCGTAGCAAGGCTCCTTGAAAAGAGAAAAAACGCCGAGGAAGCAGCTAAGCTCAACACTCAAATCTTACGGCAGGATCGTTATTTAGCCGAACTTACCACCGCCATAAATGAAGCCCTAATAACCACAGACCCCAAAGGGAGAGTCCAGTTTATCAACCGCGCCGGCATCCAAATGTGGGGCTATTCTCTTGAAGAACTCAAAGGCGAGGACGTGCATCTGCTTGTCCGAGGGGAAACCCGTACATTGCTACACCGCAACTTAGTGAACGATACCCTGCAAAAAGGAAAAATAGAAGGGGAGTTTCTTTTTAGAAAAAAAGACAAGGGTACTTTTCCAGGATACCTTTCTTCATCATTGCTGCGTGAGCAGCAACGCATTAAAGGCATTGTTTTTGTGGTAGCTGATCTCACGAGATTGTATGACGCCGAGGCCCGACTTAAGCAGTCTGAAAAACTTGCCTCGTTGGGTAGAGTAGCTGAAGGAATCGCTCATGAAGTTAGGAATACTCTCACATCTCTAGGTGGGTTCTCTGCCCGGCTTCACAAGTTATATGGACAAGATCAAGCGATTGGCCAATACACCTCCATAATAATGGATGACGTGAAGAGACTCGAGCAAATGGTTAAAACCATAGAAGACTATGTGAAATTTGCTAGATTTTACAAATTCCGATTTGAGTCAACCAATATCCCTCCTTTGATTGAAAGTGCTCGGGATAGAGCCCTTCTCAACATAAGCGAAGACAAAAAGAAGGCTGTTAGCTTTAACCTGAAAATAAAGGAGGGGTTTCCTATTATTCAGGCAGACACAACGGCACTTCAAGAAGTATTCTATCAGCTTATTTTGAACGCTTATGAAGCCATGCCTGGAGGGGGACGCCTCAGCGTGACCCTCAGTCACACAGATTCCACAGTATCCATAGCCTTTTCAGACACTGGGATCGGAATAGATAGTGATTCAGTCGCAGATATTTTTAATCCATTTTTCACTGCCAAGACCAAGGGGGCGGGGATGGGGCTTAGTAAAGTCCATCTCCTGGTTGATGAACACAAAGGCACCATTAATGTCAACTCTACCCCCAACAGAGGTACTACCTTCGAGATCACTTTACCCATCGAGCGTTTCACGAGATGAGTTCAGTCATAAGGCGCCATTGCAGCCACTTACATCTCGACAGTCTATTGCACAGACGGGTGACGAGATAGCGAAACTACAATAGCCAAACTATTTAAGCGTATGAATTCGTTGGCAACACGTTTGAGAACACCATCGTCTTTTCTAAGAATAGTGCTATGTATCTCATTGATTTATCTGTGGGTCTCTGACAAAAATTCAGGGGCCGAAATCTATGTTCGCGTGCATCAGAATGGAAAAAAAGAATTCACCAATAGGCCCTCGGGACCAGGCTGGTTACTTTACATGACAGATTCTGGGGTAGAACCCCTAATAAAATTCTCTGAGCATGGCAAACCAAGGGATATTGAAGCCATCATCACTGATATAGCTACGCAGTTTGCCATAGACCCACATCTGGTCAAAGCGATTATCAAAGCAGAATCTAACTACAATCCTAATGCTGTTTCGTCCAAAGGGGCTAAGGGGCTCATGCAACTAATGCCTAGTACGGCCAGACAACTAAAAGTCGAACGTCCATTTGACCCGGAGCAGAACATCATAGGCGGAGTAAAATACATCAAAGGAATGTTGGCTTCTTATGGAAATCTAGACAAGGCCCTCGCAGCCTACAACGCGGGCCCTGGCGCTGTGAACAAGTACGCCGGAATCCCCCCATACAGGGAAACCAGGGAATACGTGAGAAAAGTATTGGGACTTTACAAACGCTACAAAAAAGAAGCATCTTCGATTAGGCCCATTGGCACTCTTTCACAGGATACTAATTGATGAAAAGACATCTGCCGAATTTTTTGACGCTAGGAAGATTGATCCTAGCCCCTCCAATAGTCATACTTTTGTTTTTCCCCGGTAAATTGCCTTCAGCTTTGGCAGCTGCCATTTTCCTCGTCGCGTCTCTGACCGATTTTTTTGACGGCTTTATTGCTCGCCGGTTCAAACTGGAATCTTCCTTTGGTCGGTTCTTGGACCCGATTGCCGATAAGGTGCTTGTAGCTTCGAGCCTTATTATGCTTATTGCACTTGATAGAGTACCTGCATGGATTGTTATGCTTCTCATCAGTAGAGAGGTGGCGGTCAGCGCATTGAGAGCTACTACCAAAACTTGGGACACTACTCTATCGCCAAGCAAGATAGGAAAACTAAAGGCAGTTTTTCAATTTGCGGCAATAGTGCCTCTAATTATTCACTACGAGTACAAGATAATCATTCCCATCAACTTCCATGTAATAGGCATGGTTCTGCTATATATAGCGCTGGCACTGACCCTTTGGTCGGGTGTGGATTATTTTGTCCGATTTTACAGGGAATACCAACTAAAAGAGGGTGGCAACGAACTTTGACGTGGTTTCACAGGATAAGTGAGGCATTAAGAGAGCAGACGGAGCATAGGTGACGAAAAAGTTAAGCAGGGCTCATAATGGCCCTTGGTTGGTAGCCATCGGGGTCGGCCTAATATTGTTGCCTCATAGCTGTTGACGAAGCCAAGGATTGGAAATCTCGAAGGTCTCTGCTTTTTTTCTGTCCGTGCCTGGTCCTTTTTTTTTACAATGGGAAAAGAGATTTTAACGATGCCTGTGCTGGTCCTGTACAGCCGCTAAGCCCCTGGGAATTACATCCCGAGCAAAAATTCGTTTATGGAGAAATAACTAATGGCTGAACTCTTTGAAGAAACCTCAATTGGAAGCCTCAAAATGAAAAACCGATTCGTACGCAGTGCCACATGGTCAGGTGTTGCGGACGATAGAGGCCGGATCACAACAAAAGCTTTAGAGCTGTACGGTAATCTAGCTGCAGCGGAAATAGGATTGATTATCACAGGCTTCCAGTATGTGATGCCAAATGGCGTCGCGGTAAAGTATCAAGTTGGAAATTACAGCCAAGATCTTGTGGATGGGCTCACCAAATGGGTAGAAACAATCCACGCTGCAGAAGGCAAAGTAGTGGCGCAATTGGTGCACGCTGGAAGTAAGGCAAATCCTAATTTGTTCTGGGAACCAGGCGAAATTTGGGGGCCCTCGGCGGTGGTCGATCCATTAACCGGCAGGATTCCGAAAGAAATGACAAAGCAGGATATCCAGCAGTTGGTGGACGCCTATGCTAGTGCAGCCGCGAGATGTCAGGCCGCGGGTTTCGATGGTATCCAACTACACGGTGCTCATGGTTACGGTATTAACCAGTTTCTCTCCGGAGCGTCAAATCAACGAAGAGATGAGTACGGTGGCAACATAGACAACCGGTATCTTTTCCTGGGTGAAACGATGAGGGCCATACGTGCCACCGTGGGTGAGAGCTACCCAATAATGATTAAACTCAGTGGCAATGACTACTTTGACGGTGGACTCACTCTGGAAGAAGCTGTTCACGTGGCCAGACGGTTGGTTCAAGATGGCATAGATTGCATTGAAGTTAGTGCCGGAAGCAGGGCTTCCGCCAATGGAATGGGGCCTTCAAGGACCAAAATACTTAAAGAGGAAGACGAAGCATACCTGGCAGATCTGGCTCGAACCATCAAGCAGGCTGTGGATGTACCTATCATAACCGTGGGTGGAATACGGTCACTGGGCGTAGCGTCAAAACTGGTGTCTGAAGGAATCGCAGATTATGTTGCCATGTGCCGTCCCTTTATTCGGGAACCTCATTTGATTCGTAGGTGGTTGAGTGGAGATACCGGCAAATCAAATTGTATATCATGCAACGGCTGCTTCGAAACCGTCTTAGAAGGGGAGGGGGTATTCTGCAAAGTGGACAGGGAATTAAAAGGACGAAAAGTCACCATAGACTAATGAAAGATTGTGGCACCGGCAAAAGATACCTTGTGGCCGGTCAACGGTGGGTGGTGATGAGACAGGGTGTGGGCAATGCGAGTCGATGAGCAGTTATGGGATCGACCAGGAACTCAAAGCTTACATTCCGTACAAATTTCTGCAGGTGTTTGAAGATTATTCTGTGGTGCGAAAAATGCCGCGACCAGGTTGAAAATTCTGGTAATGAGGGGTCTAACTACCGGATTGAGGTGCCCCATGCCAGGCCGGCCCGAGGAGATTCGAGCGAGCGACGTGAGTTTTCTACCGATCGTAGCGTCGTATGTCAAGACGCTGGGGATCGTGGAGGAGGTGAATAGGTTGTGTCCCACTAATAGGGGGGTAGAGTCAGGCCAGGTTGTGCTGGCCATGATTTTGGATACGATCTCCGGTAGAAGCCCTCTTTACAAGTTGGAACAGGGCTTTTGGCATCAGGACATGGAGGTTCTGTTCGGTAAGGACATTCATCCCAGCAAGTTCAGCGACGACTTGGTGGGACGGATCATGGATGCCATTTTTGAAGCGGGAACGTGTTTGGTTATTACAAGCGTGGCTATCAATGCGGTGATACAGTATGGTCTTAATACACGATGTGTTCATCATGACACAACAAGCGTGACAGTCTATGGAGATTATGATGTGTATCACAGGACGGGGATCACGGCCATCCTTTTGTCATTACGAGGGGATACAACAAGGATCAACAGGCTTATCATATCGGCAGTCTTGTAGAACTGAAGCTAACGCAGGATGTACAAGTATTCCTATTCCCAAATAATCAAAAGCCCAACCATTGGCCCCTCTGTTTATGGCTTACATCTCCCAAGGAAATGGCTATGACCTAACACATGGGAGCATAGAATTACCTGTCAGCGGCGTTATCAGAAGATTCGCCCCCATAAGCTATCACGTGGCGCGGAATGTAAGCACCAACTCTTTAAGCACAAACACGGCACCGGCAATGGGAGCATTGAAGGCAACAGCCAAGCCCGCACCAGCACCTGCTGCAAGAATGGCTCTGCAACCTTCTCCTGTGCGACCAAAGGTTATGCCGAGGAGATGGGCTATTGTGGCCCCAATCTGCATGCGCGGACCTTCACGTCCAAGGGCAAAGGCGCTTCCTATGGCGAGAAAACCACCTAAGAATTTTACAAGTATGAGTCTGAATGGAGCGGGCGGCAACTCCTCTTTCAAGATGGCCTCTACAAGGGGAATTCCACTCCCTGTAGCAAGGGGAGAGAACTTCCGTACAAGCAATCCAGCGAATGCCCCAGCGTATGCCAATACAACCAGAATAATGATGAGACCAGTGGGTCCTTCTCCGTGAGCCCAAGCCAGGAGAGTGTAGCGGAACGCATTTACCCACCCAGTGCAGTCCTGAATGCTGCTACTTAGGAGGCCCCCTATCGCCCCGGCCAGGATGGATAATGTCGCTAGGATGACAAGTTCGTCTCTTGTTCCCCGCACTTCAGTAAGATCATCCTTTCACGGATTCCATTTCCTGGTACCTGTCACGCGCACAGCATAAACACACAGCGCACTCGGGTTTGCCGAGCTGGCGTTCTGCGGTTTGACTGTGTGAAGCAAAAGAGAGAACCTCCCAGAACACAACACATTAGCGAATATTACCTCTTCCGAAACATCACCCCACGTGCTGCGGCAGAGTGTTCTGGAGTAATGTGAAGATATATCTGTTCCATTTTGTCAGGGGACACAAGTCGGCAGAACAAGAAACCGTTGTCGTCTGCAATGTATATGGTCTTGTTATCGAAACCAATGACTCCTGAAATTGTTTCAGACCAGTGCTCAGACGATTTTGTGCCTGAAAATCTAAACCCCTCCTGCTTTTCTATTTTCAGAGTGAGGGGTATTTCGGGAAAGAGGTCTTTAGCCTTATGGTGGGTCGAGGCTCCAAGTTCCGGGGAACGATAGTGCCTCACTCCGTAGTCAGTGCCTACCCACGTACCCCTTAAATCAGGGAAGCCAGATTGGGCTGCCGCCGTGAGACTGATCGTGATAATCAGCAGCGAGGTTACCAAACACAATAATGTACGCATGATTGTATCCCTCCTACAAGTGGTTTCAAAAATGCCATGTCCTTGACATCATCTCAGGAATGAATAAGCACTGGTACGTTTGAGTGTTTTCGCGTATTAGGCTCACCGGAGGTGATCCGATGAGTCGTCGTACCGAGTTTTTGACCGATGAACAACGCGAAAAGATTGAGCCTTGGCCTCTGAAAGAAGAGATGCCTCGAATAAGAGACCGTCCCAGGGGACATGACCGAAGAGTGATCGAGGGAATCCTGTGGGTATTTCGAACAGGCGAACGTTGGAAAGATCTTCGAAACAGGCATCCGAGCGCCGCCAACTGTTGGCGAAGGCCCAAACGCAGGGAGACAGACATATTATGGCTGAATATGTGGCCAACCGGAAATAGAAAAGGAAACAGGACTGTCCTAAGCGGGATAGATAACGAAGGAGATACAAAGCCGAGCGGACCTTTGCCTGGTTGGGCTCTTTTCGGCCTCTTTTCGGCCTCTTTCGGTGAGATATGAACATGAGGTCTCCGTGTACACGGGATTCTTTCATGTCGCATTCCTGCTTACCACCAGGAGGAGGTGACGATTTCTGAAAATAGTTGTAGCCAAACGGATCACGGCTAATGAGCTTCCTCAAGAAGCATCCAGAACCTCTCGGACCTTGGCAAGCAAATGTCCTACTTTGTACGGCTTGGATATAATACCTGAAGCCAAGCTCTCGGCAGTGCTTCCCGCATATTCCAAAAAACCCGTGACAATGAGTACTCGTGCTTTCGGATTCAATTTGAGTATCTCTTTCAAACAATGCTCTCCGTCCATCTCCGGCATATTCAGGTCAAGGAGTACGAGTGAAATCTTGTCCTCATGGGCTCGATAGGCTTCGAGCGCCTTCCTTCCGTCAGCTGCTTCTATTACATGGTATCCAACTCTGGAGAGAATACTTTTTCCGATACTTCGAATGACTTCATCATCGTCGACGAGGAGAATAGTTTCACTCCCTCCTATTTGGGCAGCCTTTTCTTCCTCAATGTCCAGGTGTTGCTCTTTTTCAATGGCTGGGAAGTATATCTTGAATGTTGTTCCTTTTCTGGGCACACTCGAACACGCTATATGCCCTCCGTGTTGTTTGACTATGCCATGTACCGTTGCAAGCCCCAAACCTGTTCCCTTGCCCATTTCTTTGGTGGTGAAGAACGGGTCGAAAATGCGGTCCAAGGTCTCTTGGTCCATACCATGCCCGGTGTCGGCAACGGTCAGAAGTACATACAGACCCGGTCTCAGGTTTGGGTTTCTTTCACAGAAGTCTTCACTCACCTCCACATTTTCCATCTCAATGGAGAGAGTGCCGCCATCGGGCATGGCATCCCGTGCATTTACAGCTAGGTTCATCAGAATTTGCCCAACCTGGGATGGGTCAGCCATTATCTCACTCAATTTATCTTCTGATCGAACAAGGATATTGATGTTCTTTGGTATGGTACGAAAAAGAAGTTTCTCAACCTCAGCCACCTCTCTTTTGAGATCAACCGGACGCAGCTTTGGCTCAACCTTCCTGCTGAAAGTGAGGAGGTTTCGCACAAGGTCAGCTCCTCTCTGGGCTGCTGAGTAGATTTTTTGGAGCCCGTCGCGCTCCCGGTCGTCCAGATTCTTGTTTCCCATAAGGATCTCACTGTACCCGACTACTACCTGGAGCAGATTGTTGAAGTCATGTGCGATGCCTCCAGCAAGCGTTCCCACAGCCTCCATCTTCTGAGCCTGCATGAGCTGTTTGGACAGTTCCAGTTGCTCTGTCACGTCACGTTTCACCATGACAAAGTTTGCAATCTTCCCCGATTCATCGACTACGGGAGCAATCGTAGCCTCCTCATGATAAAGACTGCCGTCTTTACGACGATTGGTGCATTGCCCCGACCAAGTGCCTCCTGAGGCGATGGTATTCCATAGATTCTGGTAAAACTCAGGATTTTCCACTCCGCTTTTCAGAATCGAAAGCTTGTTCCCGATGAGTTCTTCAGAACTGTATCCGGTCATGGTCTCTACAGGAGGATTCACATATTGAATGGTCCCTTCGCTGTCTGTGATCATGATGCCGTCCTTCGCCTGCTGAATAGCGGCAAACAATCGTCTTTGAGTCTCCTCAGCCCTCATGCGATCAGTGATGTCCACCACTGTTGTTATAAAATGGAGGGGGTTGCCTGAATGATCTCTCCGTATCACACAACTTACATCGGCCCAAATAAAAGAGCCGTCTTTGTGAATATACCTCTGGTTGAATCGAACAGAGTCCTTTTCTCCTCTCAAAAGCGAGTCCAAGATACCTTGAATAGTATCAATATCCTCCTTGGGTGTCATGTCTTGCCATTTCTTATTCTTCAACTCTTCATGGGTGTATCCGACGAGATCGCAAAAGGCTTTGTTTGCATGTATCTCACCGCCAGGAAGGGTCAAAGATTTTCCCACATTGGCGGATTCAAACACTTGTTTGAATTTCTCCTCACTCTCCCGAAGAGCCTCCTGCACCTGCTTGCTCTCGGTGATGTCTTGGTTCACTCCAAATACCCTTACTGTTCGACCTTGAGCGTCATGGTTTATCAATAACCTTACCGCGAGGTGGCCGACCGTTCCATCCGCGCAAAGCATACGATGCTCGAATGTTTTGCTATAGTTTGGATCGCTAGATTCCGCGGCCTTCCTCAATTCCTCTTGTAGCACATGAATATCGTCAGGATGGACGAAACGTCCGGCGTATTCAGCAGATGACATTATGTACGAGCCCTCTTGGCTGACCGTGGTGTGAAATAGTTTGTAGAATTGCTCGTTCAATGTAAAACAATCGTTTGTGACATCGTAATCCCAGTGCCCCAAACGGGCAATTTCCGCAGCGTTGGAAAGTTTCTCCTGACTCAATTCGAGTTCATAAGTCCTCTGTTTGACTAGTTGATCCAGTGTCTCGTTCATCTGTGTAATGTCCTGAAACTTTGCCAACAGAGAGTCTGCCATCTGTCTAAAATTCTGAATCAGGGAATTGGTCTCCAGTATTGAACTCTCCGGCCAGACAATGAGACGTTGGGATTCGAGCTTACTTGGAAGGTCAAGCGTAATCATTGCGAGTTTTTGCGTCGTCGAAACCATTGTGCGACTCACAAACTCGGCCAGCATCAACAACAGCAGCACGACGACGAATAGTACGCCGAACCGAAACGAATACCTGTCGTACAACATTTTCTGGAATGGTGCCACCGGCTGTTCAACAATCAGTTTCCATTCAGCCAGCTTGCCGACTTGAGATTCAACGACATAGAATGATTTTCCCCACAGGTCTATGGTGGACATACCGGTCGTTAATTCCGGAATCCATTGTGCAAGACCTTTATCAAGTTGATGGAGCCTCCCTTTCCCGAATGAGAATGCTGTCATTACCTCTTGATCGTGGCGGTTAGTCAGAATGACCTTGTCGTTCCTGTCTACAAGTGTATATCTCATACCGAGTCTGGCAGCACCTATCTCCAGGATGCTCCGTATTCGGTCTAGGTTAAGTATGCCGGCTACATACCCGTCATAAGACCCCTGTGACAAAACAGGTGCGAGCATTATTGCGACGGGATCAGGAGTCCCGAATCTTGACTCCAATAGCTCGGACAGCATAGGTTGAAGCTTCCCTTTGAGTTCAGGGATGTAAGGGCGATCCGCAAACGTTTTTCCTATGTTGCGTTCACCTCGCGCATCAATCGGCGGAGCGTAGGCAGTGGCTTTCCCGTCCTTGTCCACGAGCGCTATTCGCAAGAAACTGTTGTCAGACAGTCGGGCGTGCTCCAGGAGTGTTTGCATCTGCATAGCTGAAATGGCGACTGCCATTCCGGCCAGATTCACGACGGTGAGCTCTCTGTCTTGCAGCCAGTTTTCAATACTATTTGTTACTTCCTGACTCATCCTGACCGTATCTTTGCGAATCCTGAGGTCAGCTTCTGAAAAATCACTTTTGCTCCCAACTATCAGAAGAGTGAGACCAGTTGCCAAGGCAAAGAATATCATCAGGGTTGAAATGATCTCTCGAAAAGAAATTTTGCTGGTCCCCGAACGTGCTGAATAGGCCATAAAAATCAGTCTCGCGACCACGCAATTGGCCACGCCGTTTATCGCCTGCTTGCTCATGAGAAACAGGGCGTTGCTAGGGGGTAGGTCTGAGATAAAATGGAAGCAAACAAACCCCATTGGTATTCCGACAAAGACCCAATAGAGAGAGTCTGCGGCAACCATGTCAATCTTTCGATGGCTGACAATCCAACCGACAAACGCTACCTCGCCTGTCATGGTGAGGATGGCGAATGGATGGTTCCATGCAAAAAATGTGTACGACGAGATAATCGCTGCTGCCAGAATGCCACTCCCCAGACCGATGAGTTGCAGAGTGAGCATCGCAAAGACACTGCCGAAGATGAAATCTGCATTCAATATGGAGAACTTGAAATAATTGCCGGCAAGACCCATTGCAATAAGGATGAGGAAAAGGGGTAAACGATAGGTGATTGGGGGCTTGGGGCCTTGTCCCTGTGTTGCGAGGTCCATACTAATTCCTCCACAAGGCTAAGATTAAAGAGGTTGTTTCACGAATTGAAGTAAAATATTTTATGGGACCATTATATCATAAGACTTCACCCACAAGGCACACTCTTTTTGAATGCGTGGTCGAAAATATCGGGTTTTCTGGCAATTGGAAGATCCGTATTTTTCCACTTTCGGCCACTAATGCCTTCTAAAAGGGGATGGAAACCATAAGACAAGCCTCCATTTTAATGTTTATCGCACGGTGTAACGTCTGAACCATTCCTTTAGTCAAACGCTGCCAAAATTCGACTGGCCTACGTAGCGGTTCCGAGGCCATCGATCTTTTCTACAATTGAAAGTACTCCTGGTTCCCTGATCTGGAACGCTACAACAATTGATGTGATTCATGTGGTGTTTCACGATATCAAAAACAATCGAGAGCCCTAGACTTGCACCTTTTCCCGCTTCTTTTGTGAGCAAAAAGGAATCAAATATCCGATCTACTGTTTTCCTGGGACATACCGCATCCTGTGTCAGAAAGGCGGGGACTACATACGGACATAGTTGAACTCGGGGATGCCTCTGGCACTACTCAGGGTCTAAGGTCACAGTCGTTGTTGCAATTATCGGTTTACCTCCCTCTTGCGGTATTGCGTCTTTCGTTTTTATGGTTAAGTTCATGAGAATATGTTCAATCTTTAATGGGTCAGCGTTGACAATGGCAAACTCATCGTACAAATAGAATTCAATAGCAATCACATTGGGAAGCGTGTGCTCCAGAAGATTCTTTTGCTGAAGGTAACCTTTCAGTCACGCGCGGCTTTTGAGTGCGAGGCCGTTCTGTAGGGTTTTCGAGGGCTCGGGAAGAGACTTTAGGGGGCTGTCGTCGTTGGAATCAAGGTGAATGGAAAGAGGTAAACAGGCTCTCAAAGAGGGCTGCCTTCGGGTTGCAGGCGAGAACATTCAGAGGATCCGGGACTGCCTCGGCGACGTCTCCACTCCGTTTTTTTTATTGTCGCAGCCACCTTGGTCAAAACGCTTCTCGTTTTTGCAGCGGCATCGGTCACCGAGCCAAGACTACTTTTCGCCCAACGACCGAAGGTGTCAAATCTTGTTCAGCCACATTGTTGTCTGCTGGCACAGATCTAGGTCAGCCCAATGATAGAGATGCCCCGCGCTGTCCCGAAATATATCCTGAATACGGTGAATGGACAGGTGTTTTGCCGGATGCCTCATTGTTGACTTGATCTCATCCCGAAGGCCTGCTGCTGGGTGATAGATCTCGGCGCCTGCTCAGAGATATCTATTACCCTGCGCTGGGCTCATCACTTTTTCTCCAATGGGCATCCGCAGTCCGGACAGTATTCACCTTCATGAGCCACATCCACCATGCGCTCTACGCTGGCCCCGTTGTGGCTTATCCAACATTTACCCTTATGTTGCGGTGTTGGACCTCTGGGCTTCCTTCCCTTCTGCTCGCTGTTGGGCTTCATCGGCTTTCTGGACGACGGGGTCGATGATCCGAAAAATCCATCTTCCTCTTTCCATCGTTGGATACGAAATTTTTCCGGAAGACGCTGATTCTCGTTTTGTAGCTGATCAATGCGGCGGTGTTTACGCAGACAGATAGGGCAGCCGTTAATTGACGTGACACTGTGCCTCGGTGAATTCAGCCAGCAACGGGTCTAAATTTGCGTAAAACAAGCGCGAAAAAACTCTTCTTAAGTCAACACCTAGAACTCTCAGCTCGTAATTGAATGCCTACTGGGTAAGAAATAAAAAGTGGGTGCTAAAAGGTAAAGTGTAGGTTACTTGGAGGGGTGATGTACGCGTACGGGCTGGTTTTGAATAAACGAATCATAATTTTCTTGGACATGTGTCAACAGGGAATGGTTAATTTAGGCGCGGATGGCCTGGGATGTCGGGTATGTAAGAAAAGGACATATTCGTTAGAGATATTATGGTGTTGTGAATTAACTAACGATCTACAGACTACTCCTTCTGGCACTATACTCAGCAATATCAATCAGTTAATGGCGGAGGGAGAGGGATTCGAACCCCCGGATCTTTCGATCAACGGTTTTCAAGACCGCCGCCTTAAACCACTCGGCCATCCCTCCAATCTCCGAATCCTCCATATGCTAGGTCAGTAGCCAACACCTTGTCAAGTCCGACCAATGGCGGCTAGCAACCAATTTTTTAGCATGCTCGTTTTTCCCTGGATGAAAGCATGTCCAAAAAGATATCGATCTGATTCTCAAGGCTCTCAATTGAATATAGACGCGGATCGTTATGATCAGCTTCTATGATAAGCCCAGGCAATCCTGTACGTTTGGTCACAGCAGCTTTTACTTCGGGAATATCTTGAGAAACAAATTTGCAGCTACGATTGGAGTGATACAGAAATCCGTCAAGAGAATATCGTTGCGCCAGCTCCACGTAATCGTCAACCCTCCTCTTAAGATGCAAATTAGCTGTATATAAGTACTGCTCTGTCCAGTCTTGTAAAGGATCCTTAGTGCCTACCGAAAGGCGTGCCCAAGCCCATGTATAAAGCGAAGTGACCAAGCAGACGCCCCGCTCGGCCAAAAACAAGGAAAGCCGACGCAGTTCAGGCCATATTGGTAAATTGTCCCAAAAGAGGCGATATCTCTCAGTCGGAACAGCTCCAATCTCAAGCTGAATTCGTTGTTCAAGCTCTCCCAAAAGGGAGCGATAAAAATCCACAGGCACAACTGTTCCTCTCTGGGCCACAATAGGAGCCATGGATATAAACTGATCAAACACTGACATTGGGGCGGGAATCGCCTGGCCGGTCTCTAGAATGCGAGTCCACAAATCGGATGCTTCCCGGGATAACTCTATAGTCTCATGAAGCTTGTCTATGTCCAAATGTTTATTGGTTATGTTTTCGAGGGTCACCACCAAGTCTTCCAACTGCCCTCGGACGTATTTCTCTGCAGCCTCGTCCCTTTCACCCTCTCCGCTATGGGGGACATCCAGAAGCACCATAGGGGCCTTGTACATCCGGGCCAATACTTCAAACCATTTGGTTAGTGTGCTGCATTGGCTATTAGATATGATGAGAATATCTGGCCTGGGTAGTCCCCAGGTTGGACTAACGCCGATCCGAATGGATCCCAAATCGCATCTGGCGTATGAACACAAATCTATGGAGTAGCCCATTCCTTCCGCTGCTGCAGCCGTTTCACTCGATAACTTGCGCGCCCCTAGTATTACCGCATGGTTCTCCGGATAGACAGGTATGAAATCCATTGCGTAAAGCAACTCAACGGGAGTAAACGCATTCACATACGCAACGAATTTTCCATTTTGTCTTGCTCCGTGCGCGGCCAAATAATAATCTATGTTAATCTGTTTCAGTTGTTTCAGCGTTTCTATGACTTGCATGTTCACCACCTGGCACGCATCACGGTAGCTCATCAGAGATCATTTCTCGGAAAGCTTCTAGGCGAACTTTGAGCTGCTCCATTGATGCCCCTCGAGTTGATGTCTCCAAAACAATACTTGGAATGCCTCTTTCTTCCAGCGCCTTCTGAAAATCCGGCGTGTCGAAAGCGGCTGCTTCACAAAACTTAGGATTCATGAATATGACACCCTTGGCGCCACTTTCACTAACTCGCTTCACGAAGCTCTCACGCATCCTCTCCGGATTGAAATGATATCCTGGATAGGCTGGTGTGTCCATGAACCTGTCAACCAACGCATCAAATGGATCGCCGTCAGTGGATGCGTCCCTAGCAGCAAGGCGATATCCTGTTACTACCTCATCTTGGGCTAGCACGAATTTTAGCTCTCCCAGTAATTCTAAAATAGCCGGAGGGTCCCATACCTTGCCTCTTATGTATATTGGCACATAACTCTCTATCACCCCTCCATGTTCCGCTTCCCACGGCAATTTTTCCATGAGGGCAATATGGTCTTCTTTGGGTGACAACAACCATGATTCAAAAATGTGAATAACCCTTGCCTGTGTCCATACCGTAGGATTATTCCTGTGCCTACTGTATGCCTTTCGAAGCATTTCCCTGCCTTTGTTAAAAAGCACTATGCTACTCCACAGCTCATCCTCTCCGGCTTTACTATCACAAAACGATTTTATGGAATTGAACAAGCGTTTGAATTCCTGCCGCAAATAAACCCTGGATCCTCCGTAGTCAAGCCGTTTAGGCAATCGGAGAAATTCATTTTTTTTCGAGGGAAAACACTGTTGCCAGATATGGAAAAGGTTTCGAGTAGTATCACAGACATAGGGAATTACCATAACATCCACGAAGTCTAGCTCTTGTTCAAAAGCTAGCTCAAGAGCCCCCATGGCATGGCTACATGTGTATCCGGGTATGTGGGCTTGGGCATGGCTCATCGCAACCCCTGCACCCCACACTGCCACGGGGAAAGCTCCTGCAGCATGGATCAGCTCTTCGGGTACATCTGGCAGGAGGTGGCCTACCACCTTGCATCCAGTCTCTTCCCTGTATTTTTGAGCCGTATTCCAGCGAGCCGAGATTATCTTATCGAACGATTCCCAAGGTTCATTATGGTTCATTTCATGCTCCACAGCGTCCGATTGAAGCCTTTAAGTGTTTGCGAGCATGCCCCCATCAACGTAGATGGTTTGGCCTGTTATGAAACGCGCTCCCTCAGAGCAAAGGAAAAGGACTGCATCCACTATATCTGAGGGCTCCCCCAATCTCCCCATAGGGATCCTGGAGACTATCATCCTCTCGATCTCTGGATTGGCCCATATGGGCTGGCTAAACTGGGTTTTGGTCATCCCGGGCCCCACAGCATTAACCAGAATGTTCATTGATGCCCACTCGGTCGCCATACACATGGTAAGCATTTTTAATGCTGCCTTACTCGCATGGTAAATCCCCATCATTGCTCCGCCACGTTCGGCTCCTGTTGTCGTTATGTTTACTATTCGGCCGCCTCCATGCTCCATCATGATTTTGGCGCAGGCTCGACTCAACAAGAATGCTGCCTTAACGTTTGTGTCAAATATCTTGTCGAAACCGTCCTCACGCAGGTCCATGAGAGGTCTCAAGAAGCTACGAGCAGCGTTGTTAACCAGAATACTAACCTTACCAAAAGTCTCGCAGGTAACATCAACAAGCTGCTGAATCTGATCAGTGTTTGTAAGGTCTGTGGTCTGCGCGTACGCGATACCGCCGGCTGTTCGTATTTCTTCAGCCACTGATTCAATCTCTGTCGTAGTCCGTGCAGCCACCACGACGCGGGCCCCCGAAGCAGCCAACCCAAGTGCTATGGCACGCCCAATGCCTTTGCCACCCCCTGTGACGATTGCCACTTTTTCAGACAGATCAGGTTGATAACCCATTTGCATGACCTCCTCGTCACAATAGCCATGTTTTAATCCAAAAAGCTAATTTATAGCGGTTACGCGGCTCCTATGGCAAGGACAAAGAACGCAAACATTTTCCTCTCAACAGGTTAAAGATTGTCGCCATTCTTGGGTCTCACCTTGTTTATAAAAACATATCTTTTATTTTTTGGAAAAAAACATTTGTTGACTTAAGTCAAAGCCAACAAGACTTGTCATGAATATTGTTGTCGTAGCGACGACATATAAGGAGATATAGTTGTGATGAAATGCCCAGGTCAGGATCCCCGCTACTGGAAGTTTGATGCCATCTTTGATGCCGTTTGCCCTCATTGCGGCAATAACATTGAGTTTTTCAAAGATGAAACTAGGAGAAAGTGTAACAAATGCGGCAACAAGGTCCTTAATCCCAAAATGGATTTCGGATGTGCCGCTCACTGTAAGTTCGCGGAGCAATGCTTTGGAGACCTGCCGCCTGAACTCATAAAGCAAAAGCAAGACCTGTTCAAAGACCGTGTAGCAGTGGAAATGAAGCTCTACTTTAAGACAGATTTCAAGAGAATAGGCCATGCCGCAAAAGTGGCCCGCTATGCTGAAAAGATCCTCGAACAAGAAGGAGGCGACCCGGCTGTCGTGCTCTCTGCCGCCTACCTCCATGACATCGGTATAAAAGAAGCCGAAAAGAAATACCAGTCCACTGCAGCGCGATACCAACATCGTGAAGGTCCACCCATCGCAAGGGCGATCCTTGAAAAACTAGATGCTGATTCAAGCCTTACTGAAGAGGTCTGCGACATTGTGGGGCATCATCACAATCCCCGATCTACCGAAACCACAAACTTCAAAATAGTCTATGATGCAGATCTTTTAGCGAATCTAGAAGAGCGTAAGCACAAACAATCGATGACAAAAAAGATTCTTGAAAGACATATCCAGAATAGGTTTCTCACAAAACACGGAAAAGACCTAGCAAGATCAATTCTGCTCGAAAACGGGACATCCAGCAATAAAAGCAGCCAAAAGATTGATTGAAAAACTAAAGGAGAAAAAAATGAAAGTAATGCGAAAGATTATAGAAATAGATGAATCCCTGTGCAATGGATGCGGAAACTGCATCGTATCTTGTGCAGAAGGTGCCCTGGCCCTTATCGACGGTAAAGCAAAGCTGGTTTCCGAATCTTACTGTGACGGTTTAGGAGCTTGCCTAGGAGAATGTCCGACCGGTGCTCTTCGTATTATTGAGAGGACCGCCGAAGACTTTGACGAAGCAGCCGTTGAAGCGCATCTCCGGGCTCATGGTCAGCAAGAAATCCAAGTATCTGAGCAGCTCCCCTGTGGCTGTCCATCCACTCGCCTACAATCGTTCGGCGACCGCGAAACATGCGCACACGCAAATGAACCAAGGACATACACCGTGGCAAAGTCATCTCTGTCCCATTGGCCTGTTCAGATAAGACTAATACCGGCATCAGCTCCATTCTTAAAAAACGCGGATCTATTAGTCGCGGCAGACTGCACTCCCTTCGCCTACGCCGCATTTCACCAAGACTTCTTAACAGGCAAAGTCGCTCTCGTTGGTTGTCCGAAGTTCGATGATCAACAATCCTACGTTGACAAGTTTACAGAAATATTCGCCAAAGCCAACATAAGGAGTGTCACTGTATTGGTCATGGAAGTACCGTGCTGTCATGGGCTGCCTATGATTGTTCGCCAAGCTATGAAAAACGCAGGAAAGATTATTCCTTTGGAACTGGTCGTGATCAGCGTTAAAGGAGAAATACTCCAGAGAGAGGCCTTGGTGGCGTGAGATGCGCAACTGCATGCGTGATTATGCAAAGAAGCCTTTGTCATTGCCAGCGGGGCTAAACCGAAGTGGCAAGCTCGGCTTGGCTGAACCTTACTCGTGTTGACATGAAAGATCCGACTGAGATTGCCTCGCCAAGCTCCCAATGGCAATTATAAGGGCTGGCAATGCAAAAATACATAGCTACCCTTGAATTAAAATGCGAATACCTAGCACTTTGTGTTTGGTGGTTCCCATGTAAGTTGGCGTCCATGAGGATGGACCTCCGATCGCATCGGGAATGACAAGAATAAGCGTTTACCATTGCTGTGAGAAACAGGGCGATGTGGCCACCTCGACCTTAGCACTAAACAGGGCGATCAAACCCGTCTAAACAGATTGGACTAAAAAGCTGTCCATCCAGGCTAAAAATTTAGAAATGACTCGCAATGTTAAACTGGAGAATTTTACCGTCTAAAGCATACAATGACGAACATGATCATCCCCCGGTGACTAGGGTAACAAGCTTCAGTTCGTCCCCGTCGCAGAGCTCAGCTTTTAGATCTGCTTTCTTGCCGTTTATGAAAGGGACAATCTTAAGCTTGTCGGTAATTCCAAGCTTCTTAATTACCTCCGCCGGAGTGGTACCTTTGCGAAAAGTCACGTGTTGGTTCTCCACGAACTTACGCAAAATTCCTATGGGATACACATGAATACTGATTGATTCTTTTTGCATTTACCTTAAGCGACTTTATGATTCATAGGCATTTTGCCATAATATGTTATGATACACTAACCAGTGGCAAAGTACGGACGGAAATAATAGCTTTTTTCCTCCTCAATATATTGATATTGTCATTTGATGGTCGAAAATCATCACGGATACTGGTGGCCTATGATGATAGAGCATTTGGACACCATGGAAGAAATCCAGGCTGCATTTGAGGAAAACAAATATCTGTTGCCCGGTCATGCAGCCACGGTTCTATTCCTTGCTGACAGACTAAAGAAGCCTATCTTAGTGGAGGGCCCTGCCGGTGTGGGAAAGACCGACCTGGCGAGGGTTTTAGCAAACGTCCTCAACAGAAGGCTTATCAGACTTCAGTGTTACGAAGGGCTTGACGAGGCCAAAGCTCTATACGAATGGCAATACGGCAAACAACTACTTTATAGCCAAATATTGAGAGACAAGATTTCCGACTTGACAAAAGACACCAAAAGCCTCGCAGAAGCGATGCAAAAGATTCTCGAGCACGAAGACGTTTTTTTCTCCAAGAACTTTCTCCAGCCTCGTCCACTTCTTGAGGCCATTACCTCTCAACAACCGGTCGTCCTCCTTGTGGATGAAGTGGATAAGTCTGATCCAGAGTTCGAGGCCTTTCTGCTGGAACTACTGTCGGATTTTACAATCAGCATCCCAGAAATAGGGACGGTTTCGGCCGCAAGCATCCCACAAGTAATTCTCACCAGCAATAATAGTAGGGAAATGAGCGACGCCCTGAAGCGGAGGTGTTTGCACCTATTTATTGATTATCCTTCCAAAGAAGCAGAGCTTCAAATAATCCAACTCAAAGTACCAGAATTGGATAAACAACTCGCAAGCAAGGTCGTGCAAGTCATACACCGGCTCAGGGAGCTCCCTCTGAAAAAACCGCCTAGCATAAGCGAAACAATAGACTGGGCTGCCGCACTAGTAGCTCTAAGTGCCGACAGCCTGTCAGACGACATAATGAATGAAACCATCCACGTTCTTTTAAAATATGAGCGCGACATAGAAAAAGCTCGGGATACCTTTGGCCTGCCAAATAACAAAAAGACATTGGCCTGAGCACCACCAAGAAAATTGAAAACGGAGACGCAGAGTGAGACAAGCTCTGATAGATTTCGCCAATAGACTTAGGAAAGTTGGGATAGGTGTATCGCAAGCGGAGGTAATGGATGGCGCCTCCTGTCTTCAATGCATTAACATTGGTGATCGAACACAATTTAAAAACGCACTTCGGTCAACCCTTATCAAGAGGAGTAGAGACATTCCAGTTTTCGATACGCTTTTCGATCTGCACTTTTCGGTCAATCCTCTCACTGGCGCCGAGACAGCATTCGAACTATACCGACAAAGGCATTTCGTTAATCAGCTTCTAACTGCTATTCCAAGACAGAACGGTGCACAGTTTTCTGCAATGACGGCCATGATCCTTACGGGCAACTCTGCCGAGTTGACTCGTGCCCTGTTGGAGGCAATTGAGTCGCTGTCACTCAAAAAATTGGATTTCGCGCCGATATTGGGTCGATACTTCGAAAACGAGGTTGGAAAAAAATTGGAAATCGACAAAGTTCGACAGGAACTTCCACTAATACTGAGAGAAATGAGCCGACTCGGTATCGACAAAAATCTTATTGAACTTTTCAGAGGACAAGCAACACAGGCCATTGACACGGTTGAAAAAGCAATTGAGAGATTTGTTCGTAGTGAAGTACAAGCGCTCCGGTTTACTGCATACCGTCGTATTGAAGGCGAAGAAATCAAGGAGCGAAACCTATACCATTTGACCGACGAGGATATACTCGCCATGCGTCAGGAAGTAGAAAAGCTGGCAAAACGACTCAAGGATCGTATAGGAATGCGGTTCAGGCAAGCAAATAGAAAGCTACTGGATGTTCGACGTACCATGCGCAGCAACGTAGGCTACGGAGGCCTGCTACCTGATTTGCGGTTAAAAAATAGAATGTTTACAAAGCCTCAGTTAATAGCCCTATGCGATGTTTCACGCTCAGTGAGAGACTTCTCTAGATTCATGCTCTTGTTTTTATACACTTTAAAGGAAGTCATTCCTAAAATTCGCAGTTTTATATTTGTAGGGGATCTGGCTGAGGTGACGTCTTTATTCCAAGACTATGATCTCAATGAGGCTGTATCTAGGGCAGCATCGGGTCAGGGCCTGAAATATCCTTTCGGTACAGACTACGGATCGTGCCTGCGTCAGTTTGTGGACAGCTATGCAGGGGTGATTAATTCACGGACTACGGTAATCATCCTCGGCGATGCTCGTAACAACAATTTACCTCCTCAGGTAAGTGCAATGCGGACCATAGCGGAACGTGCCAAGAAAGTCATATGGATAAACCCCGAGCCGGTCGCGTTTTGGGGCACTGGAGACAGCATTATGCACGTGTATGAACCTTACTGTACTACGCTCACCGAATGCGGTTCCCTGGCCCAACTGTCCGAAGCTATCGAGCAAAACCTCCTTCCCTAGGTCTGGCAGCGATTGTCGAAGGCAAACACGAATTCCAAGCTCTCTTCGGTTTCTCATTTCCACCAAAGCGAGGATCTACGAAGATGGTTCCGAGATCAACTCGGATATGACACTAATTAGTGTTTCGCATTACAGGAGGCGTAAGCTGACGCGGCGATCTCGACCTTCGCGAGTTCGAAAGTAAACTGACCGACCAAGGTACATCGTGCTAAAAAGCCACCCATACCGACAGAAATTCAAGGCGACTTTACTAAAGAAGCAGCTATCATACGCTGAAATTTCTGGAGTCCCATGCGCTCTATTATCTCGCCTAATCTTTCTCCCCGCTGGTTATGTGCAATGTAAACATCCAAGATTTTATCAACTAGTTCCAATACCTCCCCGTATGAAAAGATTCCAGTTAGCTCAGATGCCAATCGGGGATGTCTGCCTAACTTGCCGGACACCATAACGCGAAATCCTTCTTGTCCTTTCACAATAGTTCCATTAGGACAAGCCTTAATACATTGACCGCAACAAACGCATTTACTCAAATCAATTACAGGCGCAATCACGTGGTCCACTAAAGTCACGGCCTTCTCTAGACAAGCCTCAGCGCATATACCGCATTGGACGCATTCACCTTCGCCCGTGGCAGGTTGCATAGCAGCAATTATCCCTATATCAGAAATCTGTGGTCGAGAACACGCATTAGGACAATCCGAGAGCGAAACGCGGAATTCGTGGTGAAACTTAAGCGAGCCCTGCACCTTTGTGCTTAAAAAAGACTTGAGGTTTTTCGTTCCCAGGATGTTGTCGAGTAGTTCAGACAAGTCATTTTTCTTCGGGATACCGTTGGGACAGCCACTCGGACCAAAACAGCTGTCTATTTGGTAACCTTTGACATCTTCCCCCATCTTGTTGAGAAATCTTTGCTTAATAGTCTGGACATGCTCCAAGGTGACCTCTGACGCTCCCACGGCTTGCGCTTCGATTTCAATCTTATTTCTCACCTTCTTTCTTACAAAGAAAGGCACCTTTGATATTGCATCCTCTGCAGTTTTGCTCCAACGCATGTGTATTCTCCAGGCCACGAGAAGCTCCATCGGACTAAATCCTCCGATGTCGCATGTCCATGGCACACCACCTCAATTTATGTCCTAAACGCGGCATTGAACCATCACGATGTCAAACTGGACTCAAGTTCGGCATACTCCGCAGCCATGCCGTGCTCAATTAGTATCTGCTTTGCGGGTATACCTTCAGAAGGATCGAGCCCCATGAGCTCATAGAATTTTGCCTTCATGCCTTTAAAATTTATTCGAATCCCCTCGGGGGCCCCATCTACAGCTGGATTCAAGAGCCTTTCAGGCAGGGAGTCGTCTTTGGCTCTCAGTCCGTACCGATAGTTTAACAATCGATTCAGATAAAAAACTCGACGACCTGAGCGCATCATCTCTTCGGTGTCCCAATCGTATCCAGCCACTGTATTGAACAGACCTAGCCATTCGGGTATAGAAATCTCTCTGTCAGCGAACTGACAATAACAGGCACTGTTTTCGATGCTCCCAAGCGCCACGGCTATACAGGCGCTTTCGGCTTTGTGTTCGTCTGTCATGGGCTCCAACTCGTATTGAAAACCTATTTCAGGGTAATAGCATGCCCCCATCTCCATGTACAGCATGGGATAGGCTACGTGACATGCGCCCCTGTGACTTATCGCGTAGGCCAATGCCAGTCCGTGTCCGCCTCCACGAGGATCATGCATGGGGACTTCAAGGCCTTTGCTGTGTAAAACATATTTCTCGGAGCCTTGTCCAAGCATTCTTGACGCAGCGAGGCTCCCGTCCGCTAAAAGCCTCCCCAAATTTCCCCGTCGATAGGCAATCATCGGCAGTATGCTATCCACAACTGTACCCATGTCGCCCCATTTAAGTGTTATTCCCTCGGTATCGTTCAACGTCAAAGCGCCTTTTTCAAAGGCCTCCATGGCCCAGGCGATCGTGCAGCCTGCTGTTATGGTATCCATGCCCAATTCGTTACACAATCTTCCGGCCTTGCACGTTGCCGCCAAATCCATTGATCCCAATAGTGATCCAAAGGCTGCAATGGTCTCGTACTCAGGGCCAGGACCTTTGGAAACTTTGAACGGGCCCTCTTTGACTTCCACTATCCTCTTGCAGGCTACCCCGCAAAAAGCGCATTGTCCGTGGTGTGTCAGATATTTCTCCGTCAAAGTACTGCCAGTAAGGGCTTCTGCCATCTCTTCCCAAAAATTAGATTGGAAATTACGGATGGGCACATCCCCTGTGTGAACTCCTCCTTCTAAATTTGCCGCCGTACCATTTTCGTGGAGGACAGTAGATGGCAATGCCTCTTTGATCTTTTTGTTGAGTTCTTTGCGCAGCGCTTCGAAAGAATCAGCATCGTGGAGCTTTAATCTTTTTTGGGTGCCCCTCACTACTATTGCTTTAAGGTTCTTGGATCCCATAACTGCTCCGAAACCTGCTCTGCCAAAGGCATGGTGCCCTTCGTTCAAAATGGAGGCGTAGCGAACCAGATTCTCCCCTGCTGGTCCTATGGCCAGAATCCTAGCGTCCCGACCGTATTCTGTTCGAAGGCCCGCTGTGGTTTCCAATACATCTTTTCCCCAATAGTATTCGGCATTCTTCAACTGGACCTCATCGTCAAAAATAGTGATGAGCGTCGGCTGTCTCGACTTGCCTCTGATCATGATCCCATCATAACCCGCGTAACGCAATTCCGGCGCGAAATATCCACCGCAGGAAGAGTCGCCCCAATGACCCGTCAAAGGCGAGCAGCCCGCCACACAGCCGCGGCTCGCACCTGAGAGCCGCAATCCGGCAAAAGGGCCAAGAGCGAAGATGAGTAAAGCATTAGGAGACAAAGGATCGGCTGAAAAATCGCCCCTTTCCCAAAACAGCTTTGCTGCCAGTCCACTTCCTCCTATGTATTTGATGTAGTAACTCTCCGGAGGCGAAAATACAGCCACCTTACCCTCTGATAGGTCCACGTCAATAATTTTACCCGTATTTCCCCACATGGGACTTCCTCCATACAGGTTTAATTCAATATCTTGTCTTCCCAGCCCAAGTCTTTAAGTACTTGATTGTAAATGATTGCCACTTTCTTAAGTTTGGGTGCCAATTTTAGCAGTCCTGTTGCAGAGCCTTTCACACGAATCTTTTTGCGCGTTATGGCCATAACAGGGTTCAGCTTGTTAGACCAAGATCGGTGCGCATCATCAGCCGATAGACTCATTATAAGGTCAGGAGTCTCAGACGGCTTCCCAGGAGCCACTACAATTGGGTCTTTGCGAGCATCAACATGAAATGAGCAGTTTGGGCCGTCTTCTGTATAATCAAACCATATAAGCTGATTGACTTTTTTCAACCCCCCGGCGAGTTCTTCATCTTCTTGGGCCCTGCGAAACAGTTCTAAGAAAGCTTTAATGGGTTCACTCTCGTCCTTCCAGTACTCCATAGCAGAGGTCCTCCTTTTTTATTGATTATAAAGCCTTCAAAAAGAGTTCTCTTATATCATCTTCCTCGAGATACCTAGGATTGTAGGTTATTTGTCCGTCTGAGGCAGCTAGCTCTACCAGAGGACCCAAAGACTCATCGTCTCCGGACACTCCGAAATCACGAAGTCTCTCGTTTAAGCCTATGTCTGTCCTAAGGTCTCTCACAGCTTCGAGAGCGTAGTGTGCCGCTTCTTCAGCCTGTATGTTGCCTAAAGAAACTCCACTGGCTTCTGCTACCAGCATATAACGTATAGGAGCAGCTTCGAGGTTAAATTCCATGACTACTGGCAGCATTATGGCATTGGCAAGGCCGTGAGGTATTCCGTAGAGCGCTCCCAGAGCATGGGCGCAGGCATGGCATGCGCCTGTCATAGTATTGCAAAAACACATGCCTGCCATGGTGGCTGCTATGAGCATGTTTCCCCTTGCTGTAATGTTACTAGGGTCCTTCACTGCGACTGGTAAGTACCTGAAAATGAGCCTTATGGCATGAAGACCAAGGGCATCGGAGACTGGTTGAGCGCCGGTCGAAGTGACGCCTTCTATGGCATGGGTGAGGGCATCCATGCCAGTGAACGCGGTTATTTTGGGAGGAAGCCCGACTGTGAGTTCGGGATCGAGCATGGCCAGATCCGCATTGCAGTACGGATGAGTTACGGAAAGCTTGGCGCAAGCCTTTGTGTCCAATACAACTAAAGCATTGGTAACTTCACAACCTGTGCCGGCGGTTGTAGGGAACGCGACATGAGGCGGAAGCCTTACTGCACCCTCCCAAAGGCCAGCTTGTTCCGCAAAGGGATAAAAATCATCGCCCTCATGGCCTATGAGTATGTTTATCGCTTTAGCTGTGTCTAAAACACTACCCCCACCAACCGCGACCATGCAGTCAGCTTGATTTGCACGGTAAAATCGAGCCCCCTCATTAATGATGTCAATTCGCGCATCTTGCTCAATGGCGTCGAAGACCCCTGCGAATACTACATCTGACTTCTCTATTTGATCAATAATTTGTTGGGCCACGCCCGCCTGCAAGACGCCTCTATCAGTTAGTACAACTGCTCGAGAGCCCCCCAACTGCTCCAGTTCGAACCCTAGCTCTTTTTTCACACCTGGCGCATACATGATACGAGGACGGTTTACCCACGTGAAAAACGGTTCGAATTCAATGTCAAGGCACTTCATCACTCTGTTCCCCCTATTAAGAATCATGAAATTAGAAACAGCGATTCATAATCTAAATGCATTCACTGTCTGACGCAGCCTTTTTCCGTTGGCAGACAAGAAAGTTTCCTGAGCCATGGACAGAGTACTCCAAAGCTGAAAAATTGTCACATGCTAATATTGTTTTTATTCAATTGCTTTGACGAGACGGAAGATTTCGAGCTAATGTATCCAACATGGCAAGGGAACAAACAAATCTTGCAATGGGCGTAATTGGTGTCGGGACCATGGGACAGCACCATGCGCGAGTTTTGTCGGAAATGCCACGCGTGAATTTCATAGGGGTGTACGACGTTGACATCGGCCGGGCTGCCCAAGTGTGTCAGCGATTTGGCGGCCGCGTATTTCCTAAACTACCTGCCTTACTTGATCAGGTAGAGGCTGTTACCATAGCCGCCCCTACCACGCTTCATGCAGAACTGGCTGTGACATGTCTTGAGAGGGGCTGTCATGTACTCGTAGAAAAGCCTCTGGCTCACAACGTCAAATTCGCTCAAGAGTTAGTGAAGGTGGCACAGGATGCCGGTAAGACACTCATGGTAGGGCACATCGAGCGCTACAATCCCGCAATTCAAGCATTGGTCAACAATCTTGGGCAGTTATCCGAACCGGTGTTAGCCATAGACGCCCAACGCTTAAGCCCCTTTGACGGGTCACGCTGCCTAGATGTTGATGTACTGCATGACCTACTTGTTCACGATCTTGATCTGGCCCTAGAAATAGGTGGTTCGGAAATCATATCTGTCTCTGCAGTTGGGAGATCGGTGTTTTCAGATAAGTTAGATATCTCAAACGTGCAGATCCTCTTTGCAAGGAAGACTTGGGCTAACCTCACCACCGCAAAATGCTCCCCAAAGAAGATGCGTTGCGTTACCGTATATACCCCGAGTAGGGTGCTTCAAGCAGACACGCTTGCCCGCAGCTTGATTGTCCATAGGGCTAACGAGTTGCCGGTTATGGGATCCGAGTCATGCCTCATGGCCGACATAGCGCGCGAAGAAATCGCGGTACCTAAGGATGAGCCTTTGCGACTTGAGTTAGAGGACTTTGTTTCAGCCATTTGTGACGAGCGGTCACCCCTAGTGGATGGGGCACGTGGCTTAAGAGTTCTCAACGTGCTCCAGAGGATTTCGGAGGTCATCCAAAAGTAGCTGGTGCAATGATGCACGCAAGGCCACACCTTTTTACAATGGATCCGATGCACTGACGCCCCCAATCCTTATCTCAAAGCACTTTATTCAATGAATACTCTATAATTCCCGTTGCACCAGCTTTTATCAGTTTCGGCAATAAAGACCGAACAACCTCTTCAGAAACAACAGATTCCACTGAGAACCAATCCGACTTGTAAAGACCGGCGACCGTAGGGGCGTTTAGGGATGGCAGCAAACTCACGACCTCTTCAAGCCTATCGGAAGGCACATTCATCTTAAGCCCTACCATTTTACGTGCCTCCAAGGCAGCCTGCAGTAGGAGATGAATCTGATTAATCTTCTCTCTCTTGAACGGATCTTCATACGCCTTATGATTGGCAATCAACTGTGTATTGGTAGTAAGAAGTGTGTGAATTATTTTAAGGCCATTTGCCCGTAGAGTGCTCCCGGTCTCGGTTACATCGACTATAGCATCCACCACGCCTTCATTAACCTTGGCCTCGGTGCTCCCCCAGGAGAACTCAACTTCCACTTTTATTCCTCGCTCAGCAAAAAAGCGCCTAGTAAATCCTACCAATTCAGTGGCAATGCGCTTGCCGTTGAGGTCTTCAGGGGCACGGTAGTCAGATTCCGCGTCAACCGCCAGAACCCACCTAGCTGGACTCTGAGAGACCTTCGAATAAACTAGGTCGTCTATCACCTTCACATCAGATTCATTTTCCAACACCCAGTCTTTTCCAGTAAGACCTGCGTCAAACGTACCTGCTTCTACATACCGCGAGATTTCCTGAGCTCGAAGTCGGGCCATGACTATCTCGTCATCGTCCACACTCGGGAAATAGCTCCTAGGAGATACGGTTATGTTCCAGCCCGCTCTCTTGAACAAGTCTATCGTGGCCTGCTCAAGGCTACCTTTGGGTATAACTAATCTCAGCGGTTCCTTAGTCATTAACTTCCTCGATTAAGCCATCTGAAGTTATTCGGCGGAAAAAGCAGCTCCAGCGTCGCGTATGACACGCTCCTCGCCCTTGTTGCTCAACTAGCAAAAGGATTGTGTCCTCATCGCAATCCACCAGAACGTCTTTTACAATTTGAATATCGCCGGATGTCTGTCCCTTGCGCCAAAGCTCTTGTCGAGACCGACTCCAGTAGCAAGCGCGCCCCTCTCTGAGGGTTGTCTCCAGCGCCTCTAAGTTCATATAAGCCAGCATCAACACTTTTCCAGTGTTGACATCTTGGGCAATAGCTGGTACCAGACCTTTTCCCTTCACAAAATCCACCAATTTTGTGAGGGAATTGCCGTCGTGGGCCATTGTACTACTCCTCAGAACCGGTCAAGAAGTCTTGCTCCATGGCGCGCAAAATGCTGTTCACAACCTGAACACCAATCTCCACAACCCTAGGTTCCATGGTGCCATCGAGCAAACCCTTCAAAAACTTGTTGAGTACCACCACTCCGTCACTTGGATTCTTTATCAGGAGGTCTGACGCTCTACCGTTTAATAAAATATCCGTTTCCGGTCTAGTATTTTGACTTCCGCTTTCTCCATGTCTCGAAGCCACAGCCCTAGAATCTAAGATCTCCTGAAATATTCTTATGGCTTCCGGAGTGTAGTCATCTCGTTCTTTACGGAGAATTCTTTCTATCTCTTCCGTGGACAGGGCCTCCAGCCGCGCTCTGTCTATAGCATATCCCGGCATGCCTTCTCTCCCATTCGTAGGCTATTCGCCTATCATCACTTGACTATAATGTGCAGCGTTCGGACGGTTTGATCGTCCCGTTCCCAGTCCATCTTATCCATCCAGTCCCATATCTTCTTAACGGAACAGCCCCCTAAAAAGAGTACAAGCAAACATATTGCCACACACTTTTTCATAGCCTTTTCCTCTGAAGCCGATGAACCGACTTCTCATACTCTCTTATAGAGACATATCATAGCATTTTCCTAGTATCCAGATCAACGTGATAGCTTATATAATCTATTTTATTATAAAATAATGATAATTATTTAAATTCAAAAACTATATTTAACTATTTATAATTTTATGCTATAATAATCGTATGTTAAATTAAATAATTGAATATTATACGTTGGTGTATGACTTATAGCGTAAATCCCTTGTCACTTTCAACCATGAAATACCCCAGGAGATGCTCCCAAAGACATGAATGGGCTAACTACTGAAAGAAGAGTGTTCAAACTCTCACGGTTATACTCCATGCCCGCGGCGATTATGGTTTCTCTGGTTGCAGTTCTTTTTTTGTGCTCTCTGGCAAATGCAGCTGGGGCTGGTAACTCAGAAACAGAATTTGACCAGCTCATCCCGGGAAATATACAACTCCCCTCGTGGAAGCTTGGGAGAGCTGCTACAGACGTTTTGGGCGGTCCTAACGAATTGTTCTCTTACATGACCCATTACGCCATACTAGGTTCGTACAAAGGAGCCTATCACGAGGGCTTCTATGGTTCGGTGTCCGGCGCCTTATCCGGCTACGTGGCGGGTTTTTTCCCTGGTTTGTATCACATGGTCAAACGTATGAGTTCTGGATGCCTGGACATGCTTACTTTTTGGCGACCAGACACGAGGCCGGTCGAGATATCAAACCACGCGCTGAAAAGACTTGGATCAGGGCCTTCGGATTATTTCGACAAAGAACCATTTTGGTATATGGGGCCTCCGCGCTAGTTTGTATGCGGCGAAGAGACGCCACCATACATTTAGTACTCAGACCAGTAAGCTAATTTGTCGTCACTTGACTGCAAATGGGCGTCTTTGGTTGGTGTCAGAAGGCAATCTGGCCGGTCAAAGCAACCGATGCTTGGTCAGACCAAACCTTTGAGCCATCCCATGATATATCGATAAATTCTACGGGATTGGTCAATTGGTGTGACCCGTGGCTGACGATCCTCATAAATTCCCCTTCCAATTCCACCATAACTGACGGTGTGTACAAGAAAGCAACACTCAGCGCAGCATGCCATACATGGCCACGTGTATTCTCCACAGTGACACGATGGCCGCTTCGAAGAAGATGTAGGTCTTCATTGCCAGCAGTCACCAAACCGTAATCCAACGCACAGTTTAAATTAATCTTGGGTACAAAGCGGGCAAACCAACCACCATCTAGATCGAAACGGTAAGCCAATCCTGTGTAGTAGTGATAAAAAGTCTGCTTGAACTCGATACCATTTCCTGGCAATTCCAAAGGCTGGGCCCCAGTCTCAAACTGTAGCCCATCAAACGTCGTAAAACTAAATCGCTGGATTCGCCAGCCAGCGAAGGGGCGCAGACGAGACGCAGGGTCTAGCCTCCAGGCAGCTTCAACCTTGATGTCAACCACTAAACCGCTGTTCATTTTGCAATGAGACTCGCTAAACACTGTCTTTTGCCCAGGGTTGGAAACATCTGTCCAGTCGCTATCCTGCATCATAGCCCGGGATACCCCAGTGACGTTCGCGAGTCCTAATATCTCAGCGCTCCATCCAGGGGCCGCATAACCTGTTTTCAAGGCTGCAAACCATTGATCTATGGGGAATTCCAATCTGCTCAAAGGATCCTGGTTTGGCGGATAAGGATTGGCAAATTGGTACGATGTAAAACTGTTAAGATACTTTCGCAGACCTAGCGAAGTGAAGTAACCATCATTAGGCTTTGTCTCCAACCATTGCCCAAAACGCCACGGGCTTTCCGAGCCCGAGGCGTCATGAGCAAAATACATCACTAGTACAAAGATCACAGAAAACGCGATACCGCGACAAACCGACATAAAAACACCCTTTACCTCTCATCAAATAGAGACCTTTGGTGGTCTCAAGAACAAAGTCAAGATACAAGGACGAACAGAAAGACTGCGTTGTAATGGTTTGATGGCACGCGATGGCCCCTGATACCCTGCAGTTTATTCTTAGCCCGGCGTCAGACGCAAAGAATAAGGCTGACTGATCGACCGTAGCATCTTTTGCTACAGGGCATGGCGCGCACTTCACCCCTACGCCACTCAATGCAGACACAAAAAATTCTTTTCCGTTTTAGTCCTTTAAAAAAATAATATCATAAATAGGATTAAATGTCAATTTAAAGCGGTGTCGCCATAGATTAATAGGTCAGATGCCCCTGGCTATTGCAGCCAGAAAAGTGTTACCTCAGAAGGAGGTTGCCGTCCTGATCTCATTTTCAACCCAAGGCGCCACCAAAGCATAAGAATTGGAATCACAATATGTTATCAATATTTGCTGACAGTGGTGAGATAAGTCAGTTAGTTGTTAAAACACTTCACCCTGATGCACTTGACAGCTACTTCGGCCGTAGTTAGTATGTAAAGTTACGATAGCACAAAGGGCCCATAGCTCAGCTGGTAGAGCTCCCGGCTCATAACCGGTCGGTCCCTGGTTCGAATCCAGGTGGGCCCACCATCGTGAAGAGACGAGTCATGCCTCCACTATGTACAAAAAAACACGCCTCCGGAAACGACGCGGGGAGCACTAAAGGGCTCCCCGTGATCTTTTTTCAAGGGTCGTTGCCGCTCATCTTCATGTTGGGGGAGGAGAACTGAGATTGAGCGGTCTGCGGTTATCGAGGATCCTGGATTTAGCAGACGCAATATACCCGTTTGATTCAGCGGAACCCTGGGACAACGTAGGCCTACAAATCGGCGACCCGAATAGGATAGTTGAACGCATAGCTTTTAGCTTAGATCCTTCCCGTCTCACCCTCGATTTTGCAGCTCGAAACCACTGCCATCTTCTAATAACTCATCATCCTATAATCTTGTCGCCGGTCAAGCAAATACTGGCCACTGACCATGCTTCTCGTATTATCATGTGTGCCGTAAAAATGAATGTTGACGTACTATCCTTGCACACTAACTTAGATGCCGCCGTAGGCGGATTGAATGATCACTTGGCACAAAGCATCAAACTGGAGGATGTCCTAACTCCACCCCAGGCGAGGTGTTCAAGGATGGGTTCGCTAACCAACCCAGTCAGCCTTCATACATTTGCAGATTATCTGGTCGAATTACTTCAGATACCGTCCGTGCACGTGATTGCAAAAGATAATCCGGTTGTAAAAAAAATATTCTGCGTTGCTGGCAGCGGAATGGGCTATTTGAGCGAAGCATTGAATATGGGTGCTGACGTGATGGTGACGGGCGACGTTAGGTATCATGCAGCTGTGGAGGCCATCGAATCTGGCATGGCTGTCATCGACTGTGGGCACTTCCATTTGGAGAAGGCTGCGCCAAAAATCATGGCCGGCACTTTCAAAAAAGCATTGGAAGAGATTAATGCCCACATAGAATGTCTTGTGTGTGAAGAAGAAAAAGACCCTTTTTCGAAACAATACATCGGTGAGGAGGACCTCAATTGAAAGAGCAGTTGGCATTGTTGGAGCAACTTCAGAGGTTGGACAACGAGATTGATGTCCACGAGAGAGACTTGGCAAGACTTCCAGAAGAAATCCAGGAAATTGCGCGCACTTTGGTAGTGACCCGAAGGGACATATCAGAACTCAAAGAAAAGCTTGAGCATGCTGAGAAGTCTCTTAAGAAAAGAGAGCAAGATCTCGCAGTGGAACAGGATAAGATTAAACGGTCCGAGCGAAGACTTCTCGGTATAAAAAATGTGAAAGAGTACAATGCATTGTCAAGAGAAATCAAACTGGGCAAGAAAGTAGCGGGCGAAATAGAAGAAAATGTTCTCGCTCTAATGAATGAAGTTGAGAGCCTCCGCAAGGTTTTAGATAGGCGCGAGGCGGAATACAAGGACCTCGAAGAGCGTCTTGCCGCAAAGAAAAGTGAGGCAGAAGCCATTGGAGCCAAGGCAAAGAAGCAATTGTCAAAGCTAAATTCGGAAAAGGAAAAGATCACCGTTTCTCTTGACCAGGGTTATCTGAAGAGATACCTGACGGTAAAAAAAGCTAGGGGAAATGCTGTGGCAGAGATGTCTAACGGTATTTGCACCGCTTGCCACATGTCAGTTCCTCCTCAAATGACTATACAGGTCCTAAAACAAGAAGAGCTAATAATGTGTCCCAACTGCCACAGGATACTTTATGTGAGACCAGAGAATATACCAGAGTACAACAAGCTTGACGCGTGAGCCAAGGCAAATAGTTACATATCCCCAGCGTTTACACAGGTCTCTAAGCCTCTAGGCGAAAAAGAAAGATTGTAGATGATCACCAAGAACGATAGTCTGCAGAACTGCGACAAGCCTTTGCGAGATGCTGGGAGCATATACCCCGTGGATCTCATCTATGGTATCAGTGAAAGGGACATCGAGCGAATTATAAGTGTGGAACACTCGGATCCTCACAGCGTCTTAGGAGGGCATCCCGCCGTTATCAACGGGACGCCAGGCGTTATAATAAGAGCATTTCATCCAGACGCCTCCGAAGCTTCATTGATTATGAACGGTCGGCAATTAGTAATGAACGAGTGGGAGGATTCTGGCTTATTTTGGATTTGGTGTCCCAACGTCCAGCTCCCGTTAACCTATCATTTTATATTTGCTTTTCCCGATGGCAGATTTTGGCAGACTGACACTCCTTATCGCTTCATGCCGACCCTCGGCCCCCATGACCTGCATTACGCATCGGAAGGTAAGCATTATAAACTATACGAAAAATTAGGAGCTCATGAAAGAGAAATAGATGGAACTAAAGGAACAGCCTTTGCCGTGTGGGCCACTAATGCCATAAGGGTCAGTGTCGTGGGTGAATTTAACCGGTGGGACGGTCGCCTGTGTCCCATGAGATCAATGGGTAGCTCGGGAATATGGGAGATATTCATACCTGGCGTTGGCCAAGGGGAGTTGTACAAATATGAAATAAAGACTAGCAATGGACATCTGCGCATCAAAACAGATCCCATGGCTTTTTTCATGGAGCTTAGGCCCGGTACAGCCGCTAAGGTATGGAATTTAGATGCATACCAATGGCACGACCAAGAATGGATGGAAAAAAGGAAGAAAAGAGACGTCTTCTCTAATCCTATGAACATTTATGAAATTCATCTAGGATCTTGGTTACGCATCGCTGATCAGGGATATCGTTGGGCCAAATATCGGGAAATCGCCGAACCTTTGGTGCGCCACATGAAAGAGTACGGATTTACCCATGTAGAGCTCATGCCTGTCATGGAGCACCCTTTTGACGGATCCTGGGGCTACCAAGTCACTGGATATTACGCGCCTACCAGCCGTTTTGGTACCCCTGACGATTTCAAATATTTTGTCGATTTCCTCCACCAGAACGACCTTGCTGTGATTCTTGACTGGGTACCTGCACACTTCCCCCGTGACGACTTTAGTCTGCGGTTGTTCGATGGCACTGCTCTCTACGAACACGCAGATCCGCGACGGGGAGAGCACCAAGACTGGGGCACCCTAATCTTTAATTACGGCCGCAATGAGGTTCGGAACTTTCTAGTCGGGAATGCCCTTTTCTGGCTAGACAAATACCATGTGGATGGTCTGAGAGTGGACGCGGTAGCTTCGCTCCTATACCTAGACTATAGCCGCAAGAACGGTGAATGGATACCAAACGAGTACGGAGGGAACGAAAATATTGAAGCAATAAGGTTCCTTCAAGAGTTTAACGCTATGGTTTACGTCTCATTTCCCGGTTGTTTCACCATAGCTGAAGAATCTACTGCCTGGCCGGGTGTCACTACGCCTGCATACCTAGGGGGGCTAGGGTTCGGCTTCAAATGGGACATGGGGTGGATGCACGATACTTTGAAGTACTTTTCCAAAGACCCCATCCATAGGAGCTTCCACCACAACGATCTTACTTTTTCTATGATGTATGCTTACAGCGAGAATTTCGTCCTACCGCTTTCCCATGACGAAGTGGTGCACGGAAAGGGATCGCTTTTAAGAAAAATGCCTGGCGACCACTGGCAGAAAAGGGCCAACTTAAGATTGCTGTTTGCGTACATGTACACGCACCCGGGTAAAAAATTGCTCATGGCCGGATCAGAACTAGCGACGTGGAACGAATGGCACCATGAGTCAGCGTTGGAGTTAGAGCTGCTTCAATATCCTTTTCACAGAGAAATTTCTGATTACTTAAAGGACCTCGGCAAACTCTATGTTTCGGACAGCTCCCTATGGGCCTGGGATCACCAACCCAAGGGTTTCACCTGGATAGACTGTAACGACAACACTAATAGCGTGATTTCGTATATCAGACGTGGACCCGATGGATACATTGTATGCGTACTGAACTTTACGCCCGTCGTCAGATACGGCTACAAGATTGGGGTGCCCGAGCTTACAACTTATAAAGAAATAATTAACTCTGATGCTAAAATATACGGCGGAAGTGACGTAGGGAATGGCGGTTATGTAGTTGCTAAGCCAGGGGATCACCATGGATACCCACAGTTTCTGGAACTTACCCTGCCTCCACTTGGATGCCTTATACTAAAAAAGGCCTGAATACTTGTAAAAGTCTTAAATCATCTTATGAATGACTCCGGTGAACGACGTCACGCTGAAGAAATCAAGCAGCAGCCCCATTCGGCACGTCTGTGGGCCCAGAATGCGTTTTCTTTGGGCACGTTCTTTATGATGTGGATTTCTCGTTCTATCTTTCCGCCTATCTTCCTAACAAATTCTCGGAAATCAGCTATGGTAAGTCTGTGAATATCCATGGTATTGTGCCACGGCTGGGGATGGGTCGCGCATACAGGAGTTTTCCCGGTAGCAAGATATTCCAAGGTAATTTTCCAATGACCAAAATTGGGAAATGTGATGATGGACTTTGATCCCACTCGGAGCATCTCCTTGACAACCTTTTCTGGATACATGAGCTGCTGCAGTGTCCTGCTTAGAACCACATATTCGTAGCTAAGATCGGGAAACCCCTCCAACCCCTCGTCAAGGTCGAGTGTCATGACTCGGATGCCTCTCTCGATACACCGGATAACCTTTTCCTGGTCCAGCTCTACACCGCAACCCTCTACGTCTTTCTCGTCCCTCAAACGCTCCAACAAAGTCCCTGTACCGCAACCCAGGTCTAGCACACGCGTACCCGGCGTGATCATATCTATAATTACGTTAAAGCCGACCTGGAACTCATGAAAGGGCGTCCTAGCTTCGTTGGATTGCTTTGCGTTCATAGCTTCTGCAGTCGTCCCCCTCGTCAATGGTTCACCCCGAAATCAGGTAGAACTGGTTTGATCCCTAAGAAACGCTGAAGCGTCTCTTCAAGAGAATAACTACGTCCCACCGAGGCCACCCCCTTAAGTAAGTGACCTGCCTCTTTTGACTTAAACCATTCGTATCCGAAATGAGACTCCAAAAATTGCCTCAGTGAATTGGCTCCTGCCCACGCCTGCAGATAATCAAAAGAGTAGAAATCTGGCTCCATGTCCACTAAATACCCCTCCGGTTCATAAACGAATCCCGTTGCTTCGTTAAGTCTCCGACAATATGGTTCAGGGTTCTTTATATCACCTGTGCGATGTAGTTCCAATTCCGCCAGGAACTTACCAATGTATCTCCTTATGAGGCACAGCCTCCTCAAACGTGACATTTCAGCTAGCTGAAGAGCCTCGCTGGAGGTCAGTCCACATACAGATTGTACCCACAAAGGATTTTCTATCAATTCCATGAAGAGAAACGCAAAAGCCTCATCCAAGGATGTAGAACGATAAAGACGGCGATATTCAAGGGGTAAATCCTTATCAAAATGACTTATATAAAAAGCGTGGCCTACTTCGTGGAGTAACGTCTCCATGTCTATTAGGCCGCCAACCGGCTTCATCAATACGTGTACCTCTCCGGGAATCTCCACCCCTATGCACACCGCATCCGGATTCTTTGCGGGATAAGAGTCTATATCTATGGCTACGTCAGGCCTTGCCGTGAGATCAAACCCAATACCTTTAAATGTATTACTAATCCTGTCAGATAAAAGCTCCACTGGGAAGTGGGAATCAAAGTCCTTTATCCGTAAGAGGTAAAGGGCGTGAAACCTCCCCAGTCCTAGAAAGGGCCGGCCTATGACTTTTTCAACCCATTTTTTCATTCCATTGTTGTAAATATCTGATGTTTTTTCCAAATAATCCTCAAAAGCTTTCGCACTGCGATCAAAGTCTGCGGCTTTTTTTGCCTCGCAGAATGCCGAATAATCACTATATCCGAACTTCTCCCGAACCGCCTTTGCGGTCAATTCTAACATGCCTAGCTGCATGGGATTAATAATGCCTTTGTGAAATATCACGCACTCAGAAAGCATGGCTTCTCTCTTATGGAAATCTTCTTGGGCCTGAAGCCAAGGAGCAACCTCAAGAGCAGGTACTTTCTCTCCCGATACGTGCATTCTCCCTCGTTCAGTGTAAAAATTCAGCATGTCCGCTAATGACGCAACCTGTTCCTCTATCACAAGGTCCGCACAAGCAAAAAATAGCCGCTCCACGCGTTCACGAACATCTGAACTATCAGCCTTTTTTAGACTCTTTCTCAAAAACTCCCAAGTCTTCGGTCTGAGAGGTATGGGATGCGATTCCAATATATCAGAGGTATTGAGGACTGAAACCTTTCCCAGCCTTGATTCGAGCGATTTACGCGCCAATTCCAAGTGTACTGCGCTTATCTCATGCATTATCTTTTCTAATGTGAGCTGACCCATGTCCATTTTCCCAAAAGCATACCTACCCATAGCATGTAACCGCTGTCTCGCAGCGATCGACCTATAATACAGTCAACCAATTAATTGCCGTACGATGTCGATATTTATAGCAGTTCAATAAGGGAGGTGTCGAACCAAAAAGATCTTGCTAATATGGAGGTGAAACAACTTCTCGTATGATGCAGAGTCATACGTCCGAATGTTGATGTTTACGACCATTATCGCAATTTATCTCAAACATGCTTAATGGATGTCATGTCATCTGCGACCCGCTACTTGACGCTGAACACCGCTCCTGCGGGCTGATCGGTTGTGGTTTGTTAGTTTATTTTTCTTGTTCATTAAGCATTCCCAAGAGCAATAACCATATACAGAATAAGTCATGGTTTGGTTCGGAGTGAAATTCCTCCCGCAAGTCTTACATCTTTGCAAAATGTCCTCCTTTTGCCGGCTGCCAACCTTAGCCGGTCTCATACTTTGTTAGGTCTTCTTCAGATTACCAAGCGCGTTTTTATCTTCTGTGGGACCACAGTCCCTCACGCAATTACGAAAGAAGCTGAGACTCAAACAAACCTTCGCGTATTCAAAAACCGCGTGTTTTTTAACTACGCTGTTTATTAGAAACCAACTCGGGGTTATGCTCTTCCCGGTAGATGTGCATGTTAGCGCTAGTTCCAAGAAGAGAGTCAGTTGGCTTCCTGCTGGTTAGATAACGACCATGCTTACGGGGACTTACGCATTCCCCCGTGTGTTCACCAATTGCTGAAGAGCGGTGTCAATCTGATGGCTTATTCCAAAAGGGTTACTCTAACTATTCCGTGGGCTCCCAAATGGGGGCTTTGAATTGTCTCTTACCACTTCGATTTTGAGTTGTCAAATAAAGCCCGCGCTCACGATAAATTTTCCCCTCGAACAAATGAAGAGCACTTGTCCCACACTCACAAAAAGCCTCCTCAAATGAACAGTAAATTCCGAAGATTTAAAACCGCCATTACATAAGTTCTTGACAAATCATTTTGACTTCCGTTCTCGCTTTAGATAGATTGAACAACGCGCCATGAATTGGTTTGAAAGACTAAGCATGAAGAGCCTCTGCATACTGGCTGCCATTGCTATAATCGGTGCTATTACCACTGCCTGCATCCCCTTGCGCTTATTGAAAGGTGGATTGCACCGAAGCGTAGATGAGAATCTTACCATTGTGGGTCTTACCCAAGACCCAAAAAAATACCTCGACAAAGAAATTGTTTTCAGTGTCCGCTTCTACAAAAAGGGAGACTTGCCAAGCCCACTTGGCCCTGATTATATTAATATAATCATCGCTGACAGGGTCAGCTATATCACTCTAAACAAAGTTTGGATAAAAAAAGACTATGCTTCTGTGCTAGACACCCTTAAGGAAATGGAGACCATCATCATGAAGGCCAGGGTCTTCGGGGTTGATAGTGCAAAAGATCCAAATTTGGAAGCTCTTCAAATTGTCAAAGAGTGATTCTCAATACTACAAAGAGGTAGATTTTGAAAAAAATACTCATCACCAGTGCATTGCCTTATGCCAATGGCGACATACATATAGGTCACCTAGTAGAATATATACAGACTGACATCTATGTTCGCTTTCTAAAGCTGATCGGTGCAAATGTCATCTACATCTGCGCATCAGATGCACATGGGACTCCCATTGAGATAAACGCATCAAAGCGTGGAATTACACCGGCGCAACTCGTTCAAGAATTCCACCAAAGACATTTGAGAGATTTTTCACGGTTCGAGATACAATTTGATGAATTTTACACAACAGACTCGCCAGAAAACAAGAAACACACAGAGAATATTTTTTTGAAAGCTAAACAAGGTGGCCACATCGTTGAGAAGGCTATAGAGCAATTTTACTGTGTAGCGTGTGGTCGCTTTCTTCCTGATCGTTTCATCAAGGGTACGTGTCCCAGTTGTGGAGCAACGGATCAATATGGGGATGTATGCGAGGTCTGTGGCGCTACCTATAGGCCTACTGACCTCAAAGATGCACGTTGTGCCACCTGCGGCGCAGCTCCAGAAATTAGGACCTCTCGCCATTATTTTGTCAAGCTTAGTGATTTCACTCAATACCTGGATGAATGGACGTCCACCCCAGGGCGTTTACAGACTGAGATTCGCGGTTTTGTCCAAAAATGGATCGAGCAGGGACTACAAGACTGGGATATTTCGCGCGACGGTCCATACTTTGGCTTCAAGATTCCTGGGGAAGAAGACAAATACTTTTATGTATGGTTGGACGCTCCAACTGGTTATATAGCTGCAACGGAGCATTATTGCTCGACAAAAGGTAAATGTAAGGTAGAAGATTACTGGGTAGGATCTGGAGACGACGTAGAAATACACCATTTCATAGGCAAAGATATCGCGTACTTCCATACACTTTTTTGGCCTGCGATGCTGAAGGCCGCGGGATACAAGACTCCGGACTATATCCATGTGCATGGATTTCTCACGGTGGATTCTAGGAAGATGTCTAAGAGTAGAGGGACATTCATCACGGCAGATACATTTGCCCAATTCGTACCACCGTGGTACTTAAGATACTACTATGCTACAAAGCTTTCCAATTCGATAGACGACCTCGATCTAAACCTAGAGGAATTCGTCAATCGTACCAACTCAGAATTGGTCAACAACGTCACCAACCTAATCAGCCGAACCATCGGATTTCTCAATAAGAGGCTCAACTCCCAACTAGGAAAAATACCCGGCGACGTTAATCCATTGATTGATCAAGTGAAAACAAGCGTAACAGAGGCAAAAGAAGATTACCTTGCCCTCCGTTTTAATCAAGCCACTCGTAAAGTCATGACTGTTTCAGACCTGGCAAACAATTACATACAACAAAAGGGGCCATGGACAACCGTCAAGACTGACCCTGAGCGCGCGAGAGACGAGCTTACTTTTGTGGTTAATTGCATCAAAATCATAACGATACTACTAAAGCCTATTTTGCCTTCATATTGCAGCCGCATAGAAAAGATCCTTGGAGTAGGCGACTTATATTGGCGAGATGCTCAATTTGATTTAGAAAAAAAGCAGATCGGGCAGTTTGAAAAACTCGCAGAAAGACTTGAGATAGGCATCATGGAAAAAGTGATGGACGCATCTCGCTCAGAAGGGTCCAGTGCTCCCCCGAGTCAAAATCAGGCGCCATTACCACCTCTTAAAGAGGAGATAACCATAGATGATTTCGGGACCGTTGACCTTAGAGCAGGGAAAATACTCTCCGCGGAGTCGGTGGAAGGTTCGGATAAACTCCTGAAACTTACTGTAGATATAGGCTCTGAATCTCGCGTCATATTTGCCGGCATAAAGTCTACCTACACCCCTGATCAACTAGTGGGCAAAGTGGTGGCTGTGGTGTGTAATCTCAAACCACGAAAGATGCGTTTTGGTGTCAGTAATGGAATGGTACTGGCAGCTGCAGACCAGGAAAATGCTGTCTTGTGCGAATTTCTGGGAGAGGTAAGACCGGGCAGCCCCATAAAATAAAAAAGTTTACCGACCTGCGAATACCCTTGCCTTCCAAGAATCCTGACGAGCTCTTTCTCTGTCCCCAACCATCTCGTAGCACTGGCTCCTGAGCATATATAGTTCCCCGTTGTACGGATTTGCTTTAGCAGCTGCCTCGAGGTCACTGATAGCCTTAGGGATATCATGGAGCTCGATGAAAAGCTTCGCCCGACGCATGCGCGCTTCAAAATGGTTGGGATCTATACTCAATGCCCTGGTATAGGCCTCTATGGCCCTCTCTATATGCGAGTCCGTGATATGTATTTCCGCCATAGTCAGAAAGGCCGGCACATACGAAGAATCTTTTTCCAAAGCCTTGCCCAACATCTCGAGGGCCTTATTGTACTCATGTTTCCTGAGTAATGCCTCTGCCATGAGTTGATAAGGCGCGGGGTTGTCCGGAAGTAGCTTCATGGCCTCCTCCAGGTCTCCTGTGGCTCGATCAAGATCACGATCACTGAAAAAAATGCTTCCCCGAAGCAGCCAAGCTTCTCCGTTACTTGAATCAAGCTCCAGTGACCTGTTGAGATCCTCCAGTGCGCGATCGCCCCTGGCCATTAGTTTAAAAATATATGCCCTCTTGACAAGCAGCCATGAATCGTCCGGCTGAATACTCAAAGCCTTGTTAATGTCCCTCAAGGCCGAAAGGAGATTTCCTGATCCCATATAAAGCATTGCCCTATCAATGTAGGGCCGTGGGTTCTCAGGGTCCAAAACAATGGACTTTCTCAAATTAGTGACCGCTTCGTTATATCGACCTAACAAGGTCAATATGGATGCCTGGTTGAGATAAAGTACTGGATCGTTGGGGCTTGATTTTTCCAATGTCTTGTAATCTTTCAACGACTTTTCCAATTCGCAGGCGGCCCAGTACGCCTCGGCTCGATACCAATAAACTTCTCGCATGGACGGATCGATCTCTAGAGCCTTGTTGAAGTCCAGCAGCGCTTTTGAAATGTTACTGTCCTTTAAGTAGGCGTATCCTCTCCGAAACAGTGCCTGTGCGTTCTTTGGAGCAATTTTTAGCAGTGCATCCATTTCTGCCACAGCACCTTTATAGTCTTTTTCTTCAATGTAAACTGCTGCATTGCCAAAATAACCGCCTTCCTCTCGATCATCCAAAGCACGCGCTTTGTCAAAGCAGGCTCTAGCTTTAACAGTATTCTTCACCGACAGATATACAAGACCTAGAGATACCATTAAGGAGGCAGACTGAGGATTCAGTTCAACGGCCATATGCAAATCTTCCAAGGCTGCAGAGCAATCTTGGAGTTCAGCATAAAACTGACCTCTATCAGCCCATACCTCCCACGAGTTAGGATCTATTCTCACAGCTTCATTATAGTCTTCCAGAGCAGAGCCCCATTGCTCTAAAGATTGGCGTGCTTTAGCCCTCATAAGTAAAGCTTTCACGTCAGACGGATTGGAGCGGAGGATTTCATTCAAAACCAATATGGCCCCCTCATAATCCCCTTTAGATACAAGCTTGGAAGCAGCCTCTATAGAGGTTCCCACTCCTTGACCACAACCTAGGAATAGGGCAATGGCAATCGCAATTATGATCAATGATGTATATTTTGCCAAAGCGTTCAATTAGACCACCTTGCCCTACGATGAGATACCAGGCAAAGACCACAAAGATGTAACTATTCCATAAAATGGCAACGAGTTCCATCTAGCGTGCGCCTTGTGATACGCCTTATGTAATAATGGTACGACCAACTGTCGCATCGGGTCAAGGGCTAATATTCCCGTATCTGTTTCTGACCTTTGACACGAAAGCCGTTGTACAAACGGCCGTCCTGGGACACCGCGTGTGTGATCTGTGGCGCTCTTTACCACGAATGTCCTTCAGACCAGTATAGCGGATGTATGTTTCTTTAGCCACATTATCTATCAACATCCAGCACGTCATTGTCACAGCTCCATGGACATGGCCTCAGGTTTTTTGTTGCCAAACAACCTTGATTGTGTACTAATATATAACATTATTTCAAATTGATAAACATAAATGGTGATTTATTACATTGTATGTCAATTAAAACCAAATATAAATAGAGGATAAACATGCAAATACCATGGGACTACCTACCTTACGTACAAAACTTCTTCCAGCTGAACTTCCTCTTCAGCGGCCTCGAAGTGTCCTCGCAAACGCTACTGCTTGCACGACTCGGCTTTTTTCTCATGAGTATTGCCGGCCTAGGATATGCAGCCTTGAAAATAAGTATCCGTCTCTTGGATTGTCTTCACGCATTTCTCGCCGGGCTGGGCGCGCTACCAAGGAGCTTCTTTCTGCTCCTCGTGCTTGTCATTCCCTTGTCTCCCGATAGCATAGGTTCCAAATGGATGGGCTACATCATACTGGTATTAGCTATGTTAGGGCTCGCAGCCCTTAGTGCCTTAGCTTTGGTAATCTGGAAGCACGGAATTGACCAGACCGTACGTCTTCTCGATTATGTGAGAGCCAGAAAATTCAGCAATACCCAACAATCCTTTTGCCCGGCCAATGTCCCGGAGGGCAACCTGGTAAGGCCTCCAATGGCGCCTCCTGTTAAAGAGGCTTCTTAACAGGCCTAATTTGTCTTCTCTACTTTGATCAGGTATGGAAGCTCTATCTCATGTTCTCTCGGGTGGTCAGTCTCCAAGAACAAACGTCCCATGTAGTAAAAACGATCTTGCTCGGCGTCGAGATTCAGGACAAGCTTAAACAGAGTGGTGCTACCCGGTTCAGCGCGCACAACCTCTGGTTCTAAAGATGCTGCAACGCTTCCAGGCGGAGATTTTATGCCCGTTATGCAGTATGTTCTGTCAGATGAATTCTCCAGCTTCATCTGAAAAGCAATCTTTTTTTCCAATTTGCTTAATTGCCGAGCTAAAGAAGGTGGGGCAACATTTATATCCCGAACCAAATCGGCCAAGAGAGTCAGCTTGACTACCGGTCTGACCGGATCATTGGAATGAACATAAATAGATTTCTCCTTGCGGCCGGGTCTCAAACCAGTAGTATCAAACTCTGCCTCTATTACCGTCTTTCCCTTAGGTGGAACTTCGGCTTTTCCCTTGATTGTCCGAGTGCAACCGCAGGTTGCCTGAAGTTTCTCTATGCGCAGGACCTGATCTCCAGCATTAGTGACCACAAATTCGTGCTTCACAGTTTCCCCATATAGAACTCTCCCAAAATCGTAAGCTTCATTGTCAAACGCAATTTTTGGGCCTCCTGCAGTCCCCAACCCAGCGTACAAAAGGATCAGCAGTAGGGTCAAGAAAGCTAAGGAACGAGTCATGCCAGATCTTCTCCTTTTAAAAATACATGAGCCATTTTATCTCACTTCGTACCCACTTAACATTTTTAGCAACGCCAGCCGGTTCGTCCGATCTACGGTCGTACCTGTGGTTGGCAGTGTCAGTATAATACTAACAAGCTTCAAAGCAACAGATATCGCCAGGCCAAACGAGTAAGAAAGATCCTCTTGAGGATTCTGTTTGCGGTGTCCGTTCGATCACTGTTGTTTGCAGTGAGAGCGCCGTCCGTCTAGGCACTCAACGAGTTGCTTCCGATGTACTTATGACTCAACATTGGTATGCCGTTGCAGAGTTAGCGAGAGTGGTTTATAAAGGAGTGGGGCCTCGGTATGTATACATGACGGGCGTAAAGCCTCCATGAGGAGCGGCCATGTTTGGTATATCCATGTGGGAACTTGTTTTAATCGGAGTGGTGGCTCTCATATTACTTGGGCCACGCCAACTAGCCGAGACTGCTCGTGTTGTCGGCAGACTTTACAGAGAGTTGCTCAAACTGACTTCCGAGGTAAAAGAGACAATAAACCTGGATAACTTGGCTGACCTGGGTGAACCTAAGTACAATTCACCTCCAAAAACGGATCTACCGAGAAGACCGACAACGCCACAAGAAATTATATCAGCCCCGGGAGAAAAGACAGGGCCTGATTTTTACGCAGAACTGCTGGAGCAATCAGCAGAAAAGACGGATCCAGAAACATCCGAGGACGCCGAAAAAAAAGGCGCCAAACAAGACTACACGGTTAAAGAGCAAAACGTTTTATTAGGAAAAACTACAGACGAACGCGGTCCTATTCATTAGATTCACACTTAGAGACTGGCAAGTGAATCATAGCAGGAGTGACATAATTATAAACTGCGGAAAGCTCAGGCTTGAAGGCATACTAGAGCTCCCTGGACAATGGCAGACGCAGGTGCCGGGTGCCGTGATTTGTCATCCCCATCCTCTCTATGGTGGCTCCATGCATAATAATGTAACTAATGCCCTTAAAAGCGCTTTTTTAGAAAGGGGTATCGCAGCCCTCAGATTTAATTTCAGAGGGGTAGGCAGGAGCCAAGGGAGACACGGCAACGGAATCGATGAGATTGAAGATGTATGTGCGGCCATCGACTACCTTGCTTCAGCTCCTGATGTGGACCCTCAGAGGCTAATCCTGGCGGGCTATTCGTTCGGCTGCTGGGTAGGACTGCGGGCGGCACGCAATGATTTGCGGCTGGTAAGACTCGTGGGTGTTTCGCCCCCCCTCGATGTTTACGATTTCGGCTTCATACAGTCTGAGCCGCGACCAAAGCTGTTTCTAGCTGGAGATAGAGATTTTGTGTGTTCTTTATCAGCATTCAACAAGTTCGCGGAAGATCTGCAGCCCCCTAAGATGACTTCAATCTGTAAAGGGGCGGATCACTTTCACATGGGTAGCGAAGGGGATATAATTTCCCTCGTCCACTCGTTTCTTGACACTTATCCGGTTAACGACGCTGCTTGAAGATGCCATTGTTCCCCGAAAACTGCCTCTAAAATCTTCTCCCAAGGAGCATTATCAAATGGGTTTTTGGGCTCGATCCTTCTCTTTTGTCCGCTATCATGTAAAAGGCGATCTGGGCACCTCTTTTTGGGACGCCGTACACCAAGGTATGACAAGTGGCGCGTTTCGCAGGAAAGAAGGACTGGGAGACGAAATAGGTTACGGCTGGGTGTCTCTCCACGACTTCGATGACAACCTATTGGCTGGCTCATCATATATATACGCTAATTATGTCGCTTTTTCGTATAGGCTTGATGTGGTGAGGATACCCGCTAGGGTGCTGGAAGTTCATTTCAAAAAGGAAAGGAAAAAGGTGCTGGAACAGACCGGCCGGTCAACGCTTTCTTTGTCTCAGGCTCGTAGTCTAAAAGACAGCATAAAAGAATCGCTTAAGGCACAGGCCTTTCCTTCTATTCAAGTGGTTGACCTGGTGTGGGACACAACCAAAGGTGTCTTGTACGTTGCCACCCATTCTCGACGATTGCGGGAGCGGGTAGAAGATCATTTCAAGAAAAGCTTTGGCTTGAGCTTGATACCAATGGTGCCTTTCATAATTGCCGACCAACTCCTGGGGGCCAGTACAGGCAAAGCAAGGCTCGAACAACTGAAGTCCGAGTCATGGGCACCTTAACATAGGAAGTGTCGAATGGATTTTGTAGATATACTTGAAAAGAAAGCGTTTATCGGGAGAGAATTTCTTACTTGGCTTTGGTTTCGGTCGGATACCTCTGGTGGCATCCTCGAAATACCAGGAAAAAGAACCCTCGAATTGCACTTCTTGGATAAAATGGTACTCAACCTTTCCGGCTCTGACAGCCCGCAAGCAGTGGCCATAACCGGCGGACAGTCAGAACTTAGGGAGGGTAGGGCAGCCCTAAAAGAGGGCAAAAAGATCGAAGAAGCTAAAATATCTATAAAAGATGAACACGACGAGTTCACCGTTGTCTTAAAGGCATCATGGCTTTCTTTCGCGGGTTTTAGACCTCCCCTTATAATACCCCCCAACGCAAATAATTCGCCAGAAGTTGAAGGGATGTTTCTCGAGAAAATGTACTTGCTTGAGCATTTCCTGGAAATCATCGATGAACTGTTCGCATTTTTCTTGCAAGTAAGGCTTTCAGATGAGTGGGAAGGGTCAGAACTGCCAGCTATCAGAGAATGGATAAGGAGAGACACTGTTTAGAAATCCCTTTTTCGGGATTGACAAAACTTAGGTGATGGAAGTAAATAAATGTAATGCCTTGAGTGCTTAATACCCCGACGAAATTTTGATCCCCGATAGCTCAATCGGCAGAGCGGGTGGCTGTTAACCACTAGGTTGTAGGTTCGAGTCCTACTCGGGGAGCCAAATTCTCCCATTTCACCCAAATATGTCCAAGATGTTATAGCCTAGCTCGAAATTAAATCCGCAATCCGCTAAGAAACTTGGTCTGTCATGACCACGAAAATGTGAGTCTTAGCTAATAGGTCTCCCATTAAGGCCGGGATGGCTTGAATGATTACTTGTCATTGCGAAGAGGCGTAGGCTGACACGGTAGGACCAGCCTTACGTACTTTATGACTGTGTACTGTCCTCGAGCAGCATTTCTAGTGGGCTGTTAAAGCGGTGGGCACTCGGAGTGCGATCCACTAAAGCTGATATGAGTAGTAAACGTGTATGCCTTTAGTGCCTGCGTATTCTCTCACAGAGGGAGAGGTTTGATATGTTACGAGCACTGGAACGATGCGACGTTGTAGGAAAGGCTCCACGACTTTCAGTGTGTCAATAAAGTTGTCAACGTCTTTTTTCTTGAGCTGACTCTTCGCCTCTCCTATGATCTCCACCCGTTCACCATTCTGCAATCCTTGACCCCATATGTTGAGTTCGATGTATTTTTTTGGTCTTATCTCAAGGAAATCTCTGATCAAAGTTCCCTCTATTTTGACTCCATGGTCCCTACTCAGCAAAGCAGGCAAGGACTTAATAGCCTCGTCTTCCAGTCGATAACCAACCGTGTGGGCCAAACCGCCGAGTTCTTGTTTGAATTCTTTCATCTGGCCCACGAGGCTTTCAACCTTGCGTTCGAGTCTGACCAGCCCTTCAGCGAGTTGTTCGACCCTTTGCTCAGTTCGTTTCTGGGCCTCAGCGAGTTGTTCGACCCTTTGCTCAGTTCGTTTCTGAGCCTCAGCGAGTTGTTCGACCCTTTGCTCAGTTCGTTTCTGAGCCTCAGCGAGTTGTTCCACCCTTTGCTCAGTTCGTTTCTGAGCTTCTGCAAGCTCTGCTACTACGTCCTTGAGCTCGTTGAACTCAGTTTTAGTAACCGCATAGCGCAGCTCATCGTATATGAGTCCTATTACATCAGCGATCTTTTCCGCGGCGACCGGATCAATGGCTTCTTTGAGTTCATTGTATATTCGTAGTGTATTGATCATGGCTTCTTTGCAACCTGCCGACCTACTTGAGTGCGGTAACGGGCCCTCAGGTTTTTTTATCTCTTTCTGATCATATTAAAGCATTGTGCATTGACATTCAACTGGGGAAAACAGGAATATAGGTCTAGAGATGAAAGAAGGGAAAGGAGATTATGATCGCGGGTTTTATCCATTGTTATTCTGGAGTCGGGGGAGCAACCAACCTTTGTGCGGACAAAACCCTATTCCAAATTATAGCGCTTTTAGTAATTAAAAGCTAATTCCGAGTAGGTTTTGCTTCTTCATTCCCACCCAAAATGGGAGTCCAGCGGGATGGTCCGAGAGATAAGGTCCGGGGTAAATCGACAGGCCTTTCCGGTTTCCACGAAGCAGAAGCAGATGCCCGCCTTTTCAGGCTCCGAACCCTCGCCTGATCCGTCATAAAAATTCCATGATTTATTTCCGGTCTATGTGACCTTGGCATCTAATTTCTTCACCCACGTAGCAGAAAGGTTTCAGGGTCAAAAGTAACCGAACACCTGAAGTCCTTCTTTGGCTTGCCGTTCGTAGGATGCAATCAAGTCATTCGGAAGACGAGATCGGTAAATTCCTATTCTATCCGTGCTTATCGGCCCATAGAGACGTTTGTGGTGGCTCATCGACCTAAACCGCGTATCGAAATTTTCTGTGTTTAGCATGGCTTCCTGAAAATCGACCCCTAGGAATTGGCATACACGGTCTAGCTCACTTCTCGGATCTGCGCACAATTGCTCATACTTAACCAGCAGATAGCGGTCTGAAAACTGAGTATGGATAGAATACAGATACAGGTTAGCATTGCTCCAAAATCTTGGATAGTAAAGATCAAGGTCTTCCACCCAGCTTTGTTCGTTCAGGGACACCATTACGTCACGCACATCTCTCACCAGGTGGATTACTTTTGCGTCTGAGGTAAGGACCCCGACCTTCACTATGATCCTAAGGAACAGGATATCATTTGGAGACTTGTCCCCGACTATTCTGCTCCTTGTCTTTATACCTATTTGTTTATATATCGCCTCTACGACGTCCGAATATGAATAATTGGTTTGCTGTATTAGTTCCTCGACTTCCGTAGGGGTGAGGTATTCCCCAATGCTAACCCAGAAAGATGCGGAGTGAGTGATTATCTTCGTTATAATGGCACGGCCGACTTCAGGGGCGTTGATCCTGTCAAATATGAAGGCTACCGGAACCAAAAAGTCTGTCTCGTAAGGAATAAGTACTTCCGAATGGCAATTTAGGGTTTGGGCCAGCAATGTCGTGCCGGACCTTGGGCAGCCAAATAAATAAAGCACGCTTGTTTACACTCCTCTAATTAGGGTACTGCGATTCATATTTCGGATAACCACTTTTCCAACGTTATCCCCGACCTGCCCATGGCCCCAGTCGCCGCTCCAGCAATCCGTGATGTGACAGATGATCCTGTCTCGCTCACGGAATCCCCGATGTGACCGGTGGTCAAGTCTTACTTTTATCCCCCCAGACCTGATCGGAGACCAGTCTCACTCCTGTCATCCTCGACGTGATCGGGGATCCATTATCCGTTCCTGTCATCTCCGACCAGATCGGGGAGCCACTCCCGGCCTTTATATGAACCAACCTTCTCGTATCGATCCCTCCAATTCAGATGCACCTGGAAACGCCAGCCGTGGCAGCAAAGCGTCTGCTGCTCCTGCATCGCCCCGGATGGCACACCAGCCTTGAAAGTCGATGCATGGTTCTTTCTTGGATGTTTGCCTATGATGTTGTCCATTATTCCCATGCGTCTTATATCGAATAAGCGACCTTAAAACTCCTTAGGTCGGAATCCGGATTCATTCTGAATTTCCATGAGTTCATCCCCCACGCCAAGCACCACAACGCCTTGTCTCGAAGCATACCTCACCAGACTGGCGTCGGCGTTCAAGGTCGCCAACGAGGCTATCAGACGTCGGTCTTTGAGCTCTGGAAAATAGTCTCTAAACTCATTGACAGTGACAAGCACATGGTCCACGTCTTCAGGACGCAAGGTGCTCTTCGTTTCGTTTACCAGCACGTAGTCTCCATGGGCCCTGATGACATCGAATTCCTTTAACAACCCTGTACTGGGATGGCGTCTCTTTATGCGTGTGCCGCCTTCCGGAACTACGTCCTCAGGCAAGCCAAGCAATTCCCTGAAGATGCGATCCATACTCGGTTCTACTATGTCCTCGACTAGCCGTCCTTGTTTGTTTGCTATCTCCCCAAGCTGCTTGTTGAGTTTTCTATTTTCCTCTCTCATCTCCCTTCGAAAGGCTTCCAAATTCTCATCAGATTTGGCACGCCACTGTTCAGACTCTGATTTGAACACACGCATCTCGTCCTTAAAATCCTTCATCTCGTCCTTGAAATCTTTCATCTCGGACTTGAAGGCTTTCATCTCGTCTTTGAACTCAGCCATTTCAAGGGTGAGCTGCGCAACAGCTCGTGAGGTGTTCTCCGAGACAGCGATTAGATTAGCCATCATGGATTCGAGGTTGGTGACACGCGATTCAAGCGCAGGAAAATTCAAGGCGAGCCTCCATAGGGTCGAGTATAAACGGGATTAAGGTTACTCCCAACCGCTTTTTATCAATAATCATAACAGACAATGCGGAGGTGTCAAAGTTTCTTGTTCTGTGATGGTGGGCAGGCAGGGGGAAGGCTCACGCATTACGATTGTGGAGCCATATCGGAGGCTGTCTTTCCGACCAGCCACACACCATGTGGCAAGCTCAACATCTTTTTTTACGGTAAAAGGATGTCAGAGACAGCCACGATTTGAGAGAGGCCTCTTCCGTGTCGTTGCGTGCAATTCTCGTTCTGCGATCCCCGACCTGTTCGTGGCCCCAGCCGCCGTTCCTGTGATCGCGACGTCATAGGTGAGTCGGTACTTACTGTCATCCCCGACTCGATCGGGGATCCTTTACCGGCCTTCAAATGAACCAACCTTCTTTTACTGATCGCTCCAATTCAGATGCACCTGGAAACGCCACCGCTCGTCATTGCAAGGAGCAAGAGGCGACGTGGCAATCTCAACTCAGTTCACCTTAAGCTTATCATTCAAGAATATCCGTGCTTCCACCTGGGGCTTAGTGCCACATAATCGTTAATCCCTTTTGCCAAAGCGGTCCTGTTGGACCG
>FWPV01000915.1_pt1 | contig 87697 bp, 82 predicted proteins | sample 2228371 | NCBI WGS metagenome assembly FWPV01 (sample SAMEA103939776, study PRJEB20133) | metagenome
CTGCCTCCCGTAGGAGTCTGGGCCGTGTCTCAGTCCCAGTGTGGCCGATCAGCCTCTCAGCTCGGCTACCCATCGTCGCCTTGGTAGGCCGTTACCCCACCAACTAGCTAATGGGCCGCGAGGCCATCCCCCTCCGCCGGAGCTTTCCCGGCACGACCATGCGATCGCACCGGAGTATCCGGTATTAGCTCCGGTTTCCCGGAGTTATCCCAGAGAGGGGGGCAGGTTCCTCACGTGTTACTCACCCGTTCGCCGCTCGTGTACCCCCGAAGGGGCCTTACCGCTCGACTTGCATGTGTTAAGCACGCCGCCAGCGTTCATCCTGAGCCAGGATCAAACTCTCCGTGGAAGATGTCACAGGCATTCGCCTGCGTTCTACGAAGCGTGGACCTGGCTGGTCCGGACGGCCCACCTTCGCCGGTCAAAGGAGCCCGACGTGGTTTGGGCCTTGGTTCGGTCGCACCGGTTTGGCCTGTTGACTGACCCTCTCGGTTCGACGGGATCCATGCGGTCCGACAAGCGGACCTTACTGGCTTCATCACAGTATCCGGTTTTCAAGGTTCAGGCGCAGCGACGCGATACATTACGCATTGCTCGCCCCGCTGTCAACGCTTCTTTTCGACCTTTTTGGCTTCTCGAAAAGCCCCTCGAGGGACGCGAAACGCCTCCGATTCCGGAGGCGCTGGATGAGCGGGCAGGCGTGCAGCCTGCTTGCGATCCCGCTATCCGATTGGCCTCGCCCTCACGTGGCTTTTCAAGACCGCGCTCCACTCGGTCGGTAGAAGCAGCCCCGTTACTCTAGCACCGCAGGACCCGGTGTGCAAGAGGAACCTCGGGGCGTTGGTTTGATACCCGAGACGCCAAGTGCCTAAACGTCGTGCCGCCTCGCGCGCACGCGCGCGAACCTTCTCTTGCCGACTTGCAGAATGGCTCCGTCAACGTCTGAAGCCGGCACGTCGTATGTCTTCGGCGCCACCACCGTCCCTGAGATGCGGACGCCGCCCTGGTCGATCATCCGCCGTCCTTCGGCGTTCGATACGACGAGTCCAACGCTGCTGAGCAGTGCGGGCAGGTGCACCGTCTCTCCCATCTCGACGACGTGTTCGTCGACGTCCTCGGGCACTCGATGCTCCTTGAACACGCGGTCGAACGCGGCTTCCGCTTCTGCCGCAGCCTCCGCGGAGTGGTACAGCGCGACGATCTCGCGCGCGAGCCGGCGCTTCGCAGCGTTCGGGTGCTCGAGCCCTGCCGCAAGCCGCGCCTCGAGCTCGTCGATCTCGCTCACCGGCACGGCCGTGCACAAGCGGTAGTACTTGATCATGATCTCGTCGGGTATCGACATTATCTTGCCGAACATCTCGGACGGGTCTTCCGTAAGCCCGACGTAGTTGCCGTAGCTCTTGCTCATCTTCTGGACACCGTCCGTGCCTTCGAGCAACGGCAGCGTCAGGCAGACCTGCGGCTCCATGCCAAGGCGCTCCATGAGGTCGCGGCCGGCAAGGAGGTTGAAGAGCTGGTCGGTGCCCCCGATCTCGACGTCTGCCCGGATCGCGACCGAGTCGTACGCCTGCGCCACCGGATACAGAAGCTCGTGCAGGGAGATGCCGACTCCGTCGCGGTACCGCTTCTGGAAATCGTCGCGCTCGAGGATGCGAGCCACGGTGAACTGGCTCGTCAGGCGGAGCAGGTCTTCGAACCTGAGAGGCGCGAGCCACTCGGAGTTCCGGCGCATCTCGGTGCGTTCGGGGTCGAGGACTTTGAACGCCTGCTCGATGTAGGTCGCAGCATTCGCCTCGACCTCCTCGCGCGTCAGCGGCGGACGCGTCGTGTTGCGGCCAGAGGGGTCGCCGATGAGCGCCGTGAAGTCGCCGATGATGAGCACAACGGTGTGGCCGAGGTCCTGGAACTGCCGGAGCTTGCGCAGCGGGACGGCGTGCCCGAGGTGCAGGTCGGGAGCGGTCGGGTCGACGCCGAGCTTCACGCGAAGCGGCCTGCCCGTCGCAAGCTTGCGGAGAAGATCGTCTTCGGGCACGAGGTCCGCGATCCCGCTCTTGATCACGTGCAGCTGTGCAGTGGCGTCCAATTCGCACGTCCTCCGCGCATCGTCGTACACGATCGTCCTACAGATGTCGCCCCGGTTGGCTGCCGGGGCGGTCGACCGTCATACTAACACGACGGCGGGCAACCCCCGCGCCGGACACGACGAGCCACGACAGGAGCACCACAGCGAGCTATGAGCCCGCGCACAGGCGACACAGGACTCTCCGGCGCTGGCCGGCCGCGGCCGAGGCCGAGGCCGCGCCGCCGGACGACGGAAGCGACCCGAGGCGGCGCGTACCGCGAACCGAGCTCGCGGGCATCCCGAGCGGCCGGACGCGAGCAGCAGCCTCGAGCGCGCTCCAGCAGACCCTCGGCTGCACCTCGACGGCGGCAGCGCGGGAACCGCTGGCTCAAGCGGACCGCGGCGCTGCTCGGCATCGTCTCGGCCGCCGCAGTGCTGGCAGGAGGCATCACCTACGCGGCGATCGCTCGAGAGCTTCCCGACATCGGCGCTCCTCTCAAGGGACGAGACCAGACCACCGTCATCTACGATCGCAACGGCTCGGTGATCGCGAAGCTCTTCGCGGAGCAGAATCGCACGGACGTCCCTCTCGAGGAGATCCCGGCAGCGTTGAGACAGGCCGTCATCGCCACCGAAGACCAGCGCTTCTACCAGCACAAAGGCGTCGACCCGCTCGGCATCCTGCGAGCTTTGTGGGTCGACATCACACGACCGAACGTCCTGCACGGCGGCTCGACGATCACACAGCAGTACGTGAAGGTCGCCATCGTCACTCCCGAGCGCACGCTCAAGCGCAAGGTCATGGAAGCGATGCTCGCGTACCGCCTGGAGCGCAGGTACTCGAAAGACCAGATCCTCGCGCTGTACCTGAACACCATCTACTTCGGTCACGGCGCGTACGGCGTAGAGGCGGCCGCGCAAACCTACTTCAACAAGCACGTCCGCGACCTCGACCTGGCGGAGTGCGCCATGCTTGCCGGAGTGATCAAGTCGCCGGGTCGCTACTCCCCCATCATCGACCCGACCGCAGCGAAGCAGCGCCGTGCGACGGTGCTGTCGCAGATGGTCGACCTGGGATTCATCTCGAAGCAGGAGGCAGACGACGCCGCCGCCTCTGAGATCGCGCTCGCCCCGCGCAAGGCCTCCAGCGCAGTCGCGCCGTACTTCGTCGAGTACGTCAAGCAACTCCTCACCGAGCAGTACGGCGCCGACATGGTGTACCGCGGCGGGCTGACGGTGAAGACGACGCTTGACCTCAAGGCGCAGAAGGCGGCCGAAACGGCCATCCGCTCGACGCTCGACCGCAAAGGCGACCCGTCTGCGGCCCTCGTCGCGATCGAACCAGCCACCGGCGAGATCCGCGCGATGGTCGGCGGCCGCGACTTCGCGACCCAGCAGTTCAACGTGGCTGTCCAGGGGCTCCGGCAGCCGGGCTCCGCATTCAAGCCCTTCGTCCTGGTGGCTGCGCTCGCCGAGGGCGTCTCCCCCGAACAGACCTACGAGTGCGGTCCGCGGACCTTCTCGCTTCCGAACGGCCAGACCTGGAAGGTCACCGGCGCACCCGGCGGCCGCAAAGGGCCGATGCGGTTGCGTGAGGCGACCGAGAAGTCCGTGAACTCGGTCTACGCGGCTCTCGTGCTCGACGTCGGCGCCGACAAGGTGGCCGAGACCGCGAAGGCCATGGGAGTCACGACGCCGATCAAGCCCGTGCCGGCGATCGCCCTGGGCGGCCTGGACACGGGCGTGAGCCCCTTGGAGATGGCCGCCGCGTACGGCACCCTCGCAAACGGCGGCGTCCTCGTCGAACCTCACGCGATCCTCGAGGTCACGGATGCGAAGGGCAGCCGCCTGGCCTCCGCCAAACCCGCCTCCTCCCGCGCGATCCCGGCGGAGGTCGCGTACCTGGCGACCGACATCCTTAAAGGCGTCATCTCCAAGGGCACGGGCACGGCCGCCCGCATCGGTCGCCCGGCCGCCGGCAAGACGGGGACCACGCAGCAGTACCGCGACGCATGGTTCGTCGGGTACACGCCGGATCTGGTCGCATCGGTGTGGGTCGGTTACCCGGACGCCCAGCGCGAGATGCTCTCGGTGCACGGCCGCAAGGTCACCGGCGGTTCGTTCCCCGCGGAGATCTGGGCCTCGTTCATGAAAGCCACGCTCAAGGGCACGCCAGAGCGGGACTTCACCAAGCCCGAGGGCCTGAAGAATGCATCGATCTGCCTGCAGTCCGGTCAGCTTGCGAGCGAGTACTGCACCCAGACGGCCCAGGCCCTGTTCCTCGCCGGCCGCCTGCCTGAGAAGTGCACGATCCACACCGCACCGGCTGAGATCGAGGTCCCGAACCTCATCGGCATGGCGAAAGAAGAGGCTCTCGCGCTCCTCAAGAAGCTCATGCTGCTGTTCAAAGTCGTCGAGCGCCCGAACGATTCCGTGCCCGTCGGCATCGTGTTCGACCAGAACCCGAAGGCAGGCAGCGTGGGCACCACCCAGACCGTCGTCACAATCGTCGTGTCGAAGGGCGCTCCGCCCAACCAACCTCCGCAACCAGCCTTCACCGTGACGCCAGCCAACCCGCGCGCGGGCGAGACGATCACGTTCGACGCGTCCGCATCGACCGATGACGGAACCATCGTCACCTACGCGTGGGAGTTCGGCGACGGTAGCCCGATCGCCAACGGCAAAGTCGTGCAGCACGCATACACGGCGCCCGGGACCTACACAGTGACGCTGTGGGTCACCGACGATCGGGGCGTCGCGCAGAGCAAGACGACCACGGTGCAAGTCAGGTGAGCTGCTGACCGTGGCCGGTCACGTGATACGGCGGTAGTAGTGGCCCGTCGTCGCCTGCGCGAACAGGGGCGGGACGCGATCTGAGCCGTCCACAACCGCCCGAAGCGCCGATACGACCCGGCGGACCTCGTCTCCCTGCTCCACGCTCGCGTCGAACCGCACGGCGCTCGCCCCGCTCTCGACGATCTCGCCGATGACGCGCGACAGGTCGAGCGGCACGGCGTTGTACAGGTGCGTCCGGCCGCCTGAATCGACGACGAGCGGGAACTCGTAGCCCTTCCTGTCTTTCAGCACCACGGCCCGGCGACGCGTCGGACACGCATCGCACGAGGAGCCGCAGCGGCCAGCAGCCTGGATCACGCAGTGCTCGGCCACCATGAGCTCGAGGCGGCCAGCGACGAGAACCCCGGTTTGCGCCGGCGCGCGCCTCGCGGTCGTCGCGAGAAGCGCTCCGGGCAGCTCCGGCGACAGCCATACGCGCGCCGCTCCGAGGTCCGCGAGCGCAGCGACGCTCCACGGGTTGACCGCGTTGAGCGGCCAGTCCGCCTCGACCCGGCAACCAGCGTCAGCCAGAGCCGCAAGAAGACCGAGCGTCGCCGCCATGGAGCGCTCCGGCACGCCGTCCGCAAGCCACGCTCCGGGCACGTCATCTTGCGGGGTGACGCGCGGGAAGGCAGGCCACGTCCCCGCCGGAAGCGTCGCGAGGTCGTCTGGGCGGGTGACGCGGACGAACACCGCGTCAGCGCCCGCTTCGAGCGCTCGCTGCGCCTGCTCGGCGCTCCAGACGACCGCGACGAGCTCCGGCGGCCCGGCCGGGCGCCCGACAGGTTGCAGATGCGGGACCGCCGGGTGCGCCTGGACCCGATCGCGCCACGGGCGAAGACGGGCCTCGTCGAGCGCCGCGAGCGCTTCTCGTCGCAGCCGGTGCAGCACTGAGAATCCGATCCCCGCCCCGGGGTCGAGGTCGATCGACCACGAGCCGGCGCGATAGCCGCTCCCGCCCATCCTGCCGACATGCTCGACGACGTCCTCGACCGTCACTGCTCGCGTGCGCGCGGGCTCGACGACCGACCCTTCGGCCGATGCCTCGTGCTCGCCGAGCCGGACGGTGATGCGCGCGGGCTCGCCGATGCGCAACCCGACAAGGACCTGGACCTCCGCTGCTCGCAGGTCGACGGCGCTTGCCGGCTCGAAGGTGCGGCGTGCGGCGGCGGCGAGCGCCGCGTTCGAGACCCGGAACACCCGGTCTCCCTCGGCCACGGGCGCCTCGACAGCGATCCGGACGCGCTGGCCAGCAGCGGCCGCCTGCACGGCGTTCGGGCCTGCGAAGATGCGTCCGACGCGCTGGGCGTGCCGTCCGCGGGCGGTCCAGAACTCGATGGTGTCGTCCGCGTGCAAATCGCGGTCCAGGACGACCGTCGCGAAGCCGCCCGCCGCCTCCACGACCCGGCCGATAGGCACCCCCCGGTTGTTCGGCCGCGTGTATGACATCATGTCGTTGCCCGAACGCCCATCCAGATACGCGTCCGTGAAGCCTCTGCTGAACGCCTCTTCAAGCATCGAGAGCTCGGATGGCAGCACTGCCCACCGCTCTGGGTCTTCCGCGAACCGGTCCAGCGCCGCGCGGTAGGCTGCCGTCACGATCGCCACGTACTCTGGAGCCTTCGCCCGGCCCTCGATCTTGAGCGCCGAAACGCCCGCGCGGACGAGGTCAGGAAGCCGCTCGATGGCCGCGAGGTCTTTCGGCGAGAGCAGGTGCTTGCCCGGAGTCTTCGCCTGGACGCCGTCGATGAGCAGGTCGTACGGAAGGCGGCACGGCTGGGCGCACATGCCGCGGTTTGCCGAGCGGCCGCCGACCGCGGAGGACAGCAGGCACTGACCTGAGTACGAGAAGCACAGCGCGCCGTGAACGAACGTCTCGACCTCGACCGTGCTGCTGTGAGCGATGGCAGCGATGCGCGCGAGCGGCGTCTCGCGAGCGAGCGTCACGCGCGAGAAGCCAAGGCGCTCCAGCTGTCTGACGGTCGCGGAATCGTGCGCATCGATCTGCGTGGAGGCGTGCAGGCGCACGTGAGGCAGCTGCTCGCGGATGATCCGGGCCAAGCCGACGTCTTGGACGATGACTGCGTCCACCCCTGCGGCCCATGCGTCGGCGACGGTGGCCAGGGCGTCCGGCGCCTCGTCCGGCAGCACGAGCACGTTGGCAGTCAGGTAGACCTTCGCTCCCCGCAGATGCGCGAAATCGCAGGCCCACGACAGCCCCTCGAGGTCGAAGTTCTCCGCGCCCCGGCGGGCGTTGAACGAGCGAAGCCCGAGGTAGACCGCATCCGCCCCGTTGTTGACGGCGGCGACGAGCGCCTTCCGGCCTCCAGCGGGGGCAAGGAGCTCAGGGATCTGTGGCTTCGGGCGAGAGGGCATCGGTTTCGTTCCGGTTTCGACTTGGCCGGCCACGCGCGATGCGGGCCTGTATGCGGGTATGGTACTCGAATGCCGCCGCACGAACTGGCAGCTGCGGCGCTTTCCAGTCACAATGTTCCTGAAGAAAGGAGACCGATGACGCGCAGGGCGCGGATACGCCGCCGCTCGCGACACGCGGCAGCACGAGTGATGCTGACCGTGGTCGCATCGGCCGCTGCGATGGTCCTGTTCACCGGCACCATCGCGGCAGCAGCCGGCTCCGCGCTGATCGGTTCGTGGCTCAAGGACCTTCCGAGCATCGACGACAAGAGCGCCTTTGCCGTCGCCCAGACGACGCGCATCTACTCGGCTGACGGGAAGCTCCTCGCGAACCTGTACCTCGAGAACCGCCAGGTGGTTCCGCTCACGAAGATCTCGCCGCACCTCCAGAAGGCCATCATCGCCGTCGAGGACGAGCGGTTCTGGACCCACAAAGGGTTCGACACGATCGGCATCGTCAGGGCGGCCATTACCAACCTCAGGGCCGGTGGCGTGCAAGAGGGCGCGTCTACCATCACGCAGCAGATCGTGCGCAACACCGTGCTCGCCGACGAGCGCTTCGACATCTCGCTCAAGCGCAAGGTCCGGGAGGCGTACCTCGCCTACGAGCTCGAGAAGCGCATGTCGAAGACGGACATCTTGAGCATGTATCTGAACACGGTGTACTTCGGCGAGGGCGCGTACGGGGCCGAGTCCGCCGCGCTCACCTTTTTCGGCAAGCACGCTTCCGACCTCACGATCGCCGAGGCGGCGCTGCTCGCGGGACTCCCGCAGGGCCCCAGCAGGCTCAACCCGTACGACAACCCCGATGCGGCGTTCGCACGGCGCCAGTGGGTGCTCAAACGGATGGCCGAGACTGGCGCCATCACGGCAGCCGAGTACGAGGCGGCCAAGGAGGAGCCTATCACGCTCAAGCGCGCGCCGCAGGTAGCGGAGACGGGCGTGTACCAGGCGCCGTACTTCGTGGCGCACGTCAAGAAGGTTCTGCAGGAGAAGTACGGCACGGCGCTGGTGTTCAAGGGCGGCTTGACGGTGTACACCACGCTCGACACCCGGATGCAGAGCATCGCTGAGAATGCGGTGCGCGGCGTGCTCGACCGGCCCGACGACCCCGATGCCGCTCTCGTGGCCATCGACCCCAACAACGGGCACATCAAAGCGCTCGTAGGCGGCAAGGACTGGGAGACCAACAAGTTCAACTTCGCGACGCAGGCCCACCGGCAAGCGGGCTCGGCCTTCAAGGTCTTCACTCTCGTCACCGCGCTCGAAGAAGGGATGCCGCCGCACCGCAAGCTGGACTCGTCGTCGCCGGCCGTCATCCAGACCGGCGGGAAGCCGTGGGTCGTCAACAACGCGGAAGGCCACGGCAGGGGCTACATCACGCTGCAAGCCGCAACGGTCGGCTCCGTCAACACCTGCTACGCGCGGCTCATCAAGGAACTCGGAGCGGAGAAGGTCGTCAAGACGGCCAAGCGCATGGGCATCCGCAGCCCTCTGAGACCGTACCTGTCTATCACGCTCGGAACGCAAGGCGTGACGCCGCTCGAGATGGCATCGGCGTTCGGCACGCTCGCCGCGAACGGACGGCACTACCCGCCCATCGCCGTGACGAAGATCAAAGACGCGAGCGGCAAGACGATCTTCGAAGCGAAGCCGGAGGCCGAGCAGGCCATCAGCCACTCGGTCGCCTACGCCGCGACGAAGATCCTCAAGGGCGTCATCACGAGCGGCACCGCGACGCGGGCCCGGATCGGACGCCCGGCGGCAGGCAAGACGGGCACGACGCAGGACTACCGCGACGCGTGGTTCGTGGGCTACACGCCCGAACTGGCCTGCTCCGTGTGGATGGGCTACACGCCTGAGCGTCCGATGCGCAACGTGCACGGCCGCCGGGTGTTCGGCGGCACCTTCCCCGCCCAGATCTGGCACGACTTCATGATCGAAGCGCTCAAGGGCCGGCCGGCGCGCGACTTCGCTCCTGCCCCCGCCCCCAAGTACACGTGGAAGAAGGAGTGGGACGTCCCGGACACCAAGGTCCCGGGCGTCGTCGGCATGACCGAGGCTGCTGCCGTCAAGGCGCTCGAAGACGCGAAGTTCGTGGTGGAGGTGGCGTACGCGTACAGCGCCACCGTCCCGAAAGGATCGGTCATCTCCCAGACTCCTGCCGCCGGGACGAAGCTCGCGCCCGGAGAGACGGTCACGATCGTCGTGAGCAAGGGGCCGGACCCGAACGCGCCGCCTCCGCCGCCTCCGCCGCCTCCGCCTCCGCCGACCGGCACTCCTGAGCCGACGGCCACGCCGTAAGACGACGCCGCCCCCGGAAGTGCCGGGGGCGGCGCTGCGTTCACAGCACACGGGACGTCAGGTCCGGCGCACCCGCACCATGCCAGAGAGCGTGAACACCTCGACGCCTCGCTCCTCGATCTCGTCCAAGACGAGGTTCATGCCCAGCGCGTCCGATGAGACGTGGCCGGCGACGACGAGCGCGAGCTTGAGATCCTCGGCACGCTTGCGGTGCTCCTCCGAGTAGTGCATGCCGACCAGCGTGCCCACGCCGGCCTGCGCCAGCCGGTCGAGGGCATCCACGGGGCCTTCCGTGCCGCCGGTCATGTCCACCACGACCTTGCCGCACCGCTGCGATCCGCTTCCCTGGACGATCGTCGGGCCGTAGCCCTTCTTCGCGGCGTCCGCGTACTCCGGCACCGACCGCAGCGCCTTGACGACGTCGTCGAGCGTGCGAGGGGCCGCCTCGTCGAGGTGCCGCTGCACGAAGCGGTTCACGGCGTTGTCTGCCGGAGTATGGCAGGACATGAACGCAAGGCCGAGGGCAACGGCCGCATCCACCGCCCGGTAGTGGTTGACGGGCAGGATGCGGCGGCGGACCTCTTCGGCGCGGGGCGCGATGAGCGCGTCCGCTGCGCCGACGGGGACGCCTGCGCTCGCCCAGAGGTCGGCCTGCATCTGCATGACCCGATGCAAGTTTGCGTAACCCGGCCCCTCGGGATGGTGTGCGAAGACCAGGTCGATGGGAGCGCCCCGCTCTCGCAGACGGTCTGCGACGAGGACCTCCCCGACCTCCATGTCGATGCCGGCCACGAGGCCCCGGATCTCGGCGCCAGGGTCGCCGGCGCAGATGCGCGTGTCGTCGTACGGGTTGGTGAGCCGCTCGACGTCGAAGAACGCCCGCTCGGCCTCGTCCAGCTTCTCGTACTCCTTCTTGGCGTCCTCGAGCACCCTCGCGACGCCTTCCTCTCCCCGCTCGTCGTTGCGGACGCCGATCTCGACGCACGTGCGGTAGATGTCTTCGAGCTTCATGCCTTCGCCTCTCTTCTCGTGGCGCGTCCCGGACGCCGTCGCCCCGGACGCGCCTTCGATACGAACGGGTTTCCCTCGAGGAAGAACCTGAGCTCGGCGTCGTGGCCTTCGGAAAGGCCGATGCGGCCGCTCGTACGGACGGGCTCCGGCGGCGGCGGCGCGTCGTAGCAGCACAACGGCCCAGCCGGAGACAGGCGCGCGCCGTTGTGCTCGAGCGTCACGCCAAGCGCCGACGCGACCTTGCCGGGCCCGTTCGTGAGCTCCGGGCCCTCCTTGCCGTCGCGCCGCAACCGCATGGCCTCGATACCGAAGACCGGCTCGATCGCGCGGACGAGGACCGCCCCTGCCACGCCGTCGGGCTCCGTCACCAGGTTGAGCATGTGGTGGTTGCCGTACGTGAAATACACGTACGCGCAGCCAGGAGGGCCATACATGACGGCGTTGCGCTTGGTGATGCCCTTCGTCGCTGCATGGGATCCGGGATCGTCGCGCCCGAGGTATGCCTCGGCCTCCACGATCCTGCCGCCGGCGACGACGCCGCCGATGCGGCTGACCAAGACCTTGCCGAGCAGGTCACGGGCGACCTCGGCCGTGGGGCGCTCGAAGAACTCATGGCCGAGCGGGCGGGCCGTATGCAGGTCGAAGACGCTCATGCTGGAGGATTATACGGGAGCGGACGCGCTGCGCTCAGAATCGCGGAGGCCGGGAGCGCTTGAGCGCGCCCAGCATCTGGTCGAGGGACCGGGCGTTGAGCACGTGCTCCCGCGTGGCCCACCCGCGGCGGGCCTGCCACACGCCGTAGCGCATGAACGCCATCTGCGAGACCTCGTGCGCGTCGGTGTCGATCGAGATCAGCGCGCCGGCCTCGACCGCCATCCGCACGATCGAATCGTCGATGTCGAGACGGTCTGGGTACGCGTCGAGCTCGAGCACGGTGCCGGTCTCTGCGGCCTTCGCGACGATCGCCTCGACGTCGAGAGCGATCGGTTCGCGGCGTCGAAGCACGCGACCCGTGAGATGGCCGATGACGTCGACGTACGGGTTCTCCATCGCCGAAAGCACCCGCGCAGTGGCCCGCTCCCGCGGCTGCCCCCAGCCGGTGTGGAGCGACGCGATGCACAGGTCGAACCGGGCGAGCACCTCTAGCGGGTAGTCGACCTCCCCATCCTCGCCGATGTTGAGCTCGATTCCCTTGAGCAGCTGCGGTCCTCTGCCTTCTGCGTTCAGCCGGTCGATCTCGTCCCACTGGCGCTCCAGCGCGTCGAGGTCGAGCCCGCCGACCATGCGGAGCCCGAGCGCGTGGTCGGTGACCGCGACGTACTCGTACCCGAGCTCGGCGGCTCGCGCGCGGATCTGCTCAAGCGTCGAGCGCCCGTCAGTGGCTACGGAGTGCACGTGCAGGTCGCCGCGGATGTCGGAAAGCTCGACCAGGCGCGGCAGCATCCCCGCTTCAGCCGCCTCGATCTCGCCGGCGTCTTCACGGATCTCGGGCGGTGGAGTGGCCAGCCCGAGCGCGCCGTACACGTCCTGTTCGGTGGCGCACGCGAGCACCGCTCCGTCGGAGCGGCGCGCGAGCCCGTACTCGCTGACTTTGAGGCCCATGCGCTTGGCTCGCTCGCGGAGCGCGACGTTGTGCGCCGCAGAGCCCGTGAAGTGCTGCAGCGCCGCTCCCCAGCAGCGCGGTTCGACCACGCGCAGGTCGACCTCGATCCCGCTCGAGGTGAGCAGACGATGGAACGCCTCCCCGCTGGCGATCACGTCGCTCACGACGGGGAGACCAGGCAGCGCGCGCGCCAGAGCAGCCGGCTCCTCGCTCGCCACGAGCAGGTCGACGTCGCCGACCGTCTCCTTGCGTCGCCGGATGCTGCCAGCTGGCTCGACGTGGACGACGCCAGGGACCGCCGCGATCTCTGCCGCCACCTTCTCGGCGAGCGGGAGCGCGTCCGATAGCAGCATGCGCTCGCCGAGGCGCCGGTAGCGCTCGATCCCTTCGAGCAGCGCGCGCACGGTCGCCTCGCCGAAGCCTGGCAGCGACCGCACCGTGCCGTCGGCGATGGCCCGCTCCAGGTCGTCGACGGTGCTCACGCCCGCCGCGTCGTAGAGCGTGCGGGCGGTCTTCGGACCGACGCCGGGAATCTGCATGAGCGTCACGAGGGACGGCGGCAGCACGGCCGCGACCTCGTCAAGCTCGGGGAACGAGCCGGTGGCGAGGATCGATTCGATGGCCGCCGCCAGCTTCGCGCCCACGCCGGGTATCTGCGTGAGGCGACCCTCGGCGGCCGTCTTCGACACGTCTTCAGGCCACGACCGCACGTTGCGGGCGGCCGTGCGATACGCCAGGAACCGGTACTTGTCCGCGCCGGAGATCTCGAGCAGGTCGGCTGCTTGCTCGAGCAGCCGAGCCACCGCCGCGTTGTCGAGCTCGGGCACGGCAGAGCTCCTTACGCCGCAGGATGCTCGGCGAGCCAGCGTTCGTCCGCGGCGAGCGCCGCCCCCGCCTCAGCGATCTGCTCGCGCACCCGCTCCGGCGCCGTGCCGCCCTCGCTCCTGCGCCGCGCGACCACCAGTGCGATGTCCACGGCATCGACCGCCTCGGGGCCCAGGTGCGGCGAGACGGCCGCGAAGTCCTCAGGGCCGAGGTCCTGCAGCCTCCTGCCAGAGCGCTCGCATTCCAGCACGAGCCGTCCGACGATCTCGTGCGCCTCGCGGAAGGGAACACCCTTCGAGGCGAGAAGGTCCGCGAGGTCTGTGGCGGCCATGAAGCCGCCCTGCGCAGCCGCCGCCATGCGCTCCTCGTTCACCCGCATCGTCGAGAGCATCCCGTGGACCGCGACGAGCGAGTCGGCGTACGTGTCGAGCGCGTCGAACAGCGGCTCTTTGTCCTCTTGCATGTCTTTGTTGTACGCGAGCGGCAAGCCTTTCAGGGTCACGAGCAGCGAGACGAGGTCGCCGATCGCGCGGCCGGCCTTTCCACGCACGAGCTCAGCGAAGTCGGGGTTCTTCTTCTGCGGCATGATGCTGGAGCCGGTGGACCATGCGTCATCGAGCGTCACGAAACCGAACTCCTCGGTCGACCAGAGCACGAGCTCCTCGCACAGGCGCGAGAGGTGCACCATCCCGACCGCGCACGCGTAGATCGCGTCCAGCGCGAAGTCGCGGTCGGACACGGCGTCCATGGAGTTCGGGACGACGCTTGCGAAGCCGAGCTCGGCGGCGGCGGCACGGCGGTCGATCGGGAACGTCGTCCCGGCCAGCGCCGCCGACCCAAGCGGGCACGCATCGGCGGCCGCGTGCGCGGCCTGCAGCCGGCGCACGTCGCGCGTGAGCATCCAGAAGTACGCGAGCAGGTGATGCGAGAACAGCACCGGCTGCGCCTTCTGCAGGTGGGTGTATCCGGGCATCACCACGCCCAGGTGTGACTCAGCAAGCTCAAGGATCGTGGCCCGCAGCCGGTTGGCCAGCGTCACGAGTTCGCGCGTCCGGCGCTTCGCGTACAGCCGTGTGTCCGTGGCCACCTGGTCGTTGCGTGAGCGGGCGGTGTGGAGGCGCTTGCCCGCGTCTCCGATCCTGCGAACGAGCTCGCCCTCGATGGCCATGTGCACGTCCTCATCGGCGACGTCGAACTCGAGCCGCCCTGCCTCGATGTCGTCGCGGATCGCTTCGAGACCGCCGACGATCGCCTCGACGTCCTCGGACGAGAGCACGCCCTGCGCGCCGAGCATGCGCGCGTGCGCAATCGACCCGGCGACGTCCTCGGCGTACAGCCGCTTGTCCATCGGAAGCGACGCGCCGAACCGCTGCTGGAAGCGCTCAGGCGTCCGCTCGAAGCGGCCCGACCACGGCGTGCGCTCCCGGGTATCGCCGGCGTCCGCCACGCGCTACACCTCCCCTTCCTTGCCGACCTTCCGGCGCTGGCGCGCCCAAACCTTCGTGGGAAGCCCCCACAGCTGGACGAAGCCGGCTGCGGCCGCGTGGTCAAAGGTGTCGGCGGCGTCGTACGTCGCCAGGCTGTAGTCGTACAGCGAGTACGGCGAGCGCCGGCCGACCGTGACGCACGAACCTTTGTAGAACCGCACGCGGACGTCGCCCGTCACCAACTGCTGCGTGGTGTCGATGAAGCCGTCGAGCGCCTCCTTGAGCGGCGAGTACCACATGCCGTTGTAGACCAACTCCGCCCACTTCTGCTCGACGCCGAGCTTGTAGTGCAAGACCTCGCGCTCCAGGCACAGGTCCTCGAGCGCCTTGTGCGCCGTGATGAGCGTGAGCGCGCCCGGCACCTCGTAGATCTCGCGGCTCTTCACGCCCACGAGGCGGTTCTCGATCATGTCGATGCGGCCGAACCCGTGGCGTCCGGCGATCTCGTTCATGCGGATGATGATGTCGTGGAAGCTCATCGGCGCGCCGTCGAGCGCGACGGGCAGCCCCTGCTCGAAGGAGATCTCGACGTACTCTGGCTCGTCGCACGCCCCGCCGCGGGAATCGGCCGTCAACGTGTAGATGTCGGCCGGCGGCTCGACCCACGGGTCTTCGAGCACGCCGCACTCGATCGCCCGGCCCCACAGGTTGTCATCGATCGAGTACGGGCTCGCCTTCGTGGTCGGCACCGGGATCCCGTGCGCCTCGGCGTACTCCATCTCCTGCTCGCGCGTCTTGAGCTCCCACTCGCGCACGGGCGCGATGACCTCGATGTCGGGGTCGAGCGCGGCGATGCCGACCTCGAATCGCACCTGGTCGTTGCCCTTGCCCGTGCAGCCGTGGGCGATGTAGCGCGCGCCGTGCCGGTGGGCCTCCTCGACGAGGTGCTTGACGATGATCGGCCGCGAGAGGGCTGACACGAGCGGATACTTGTTCTCGTACAGCGCATTCGCGCGCAGCGCCTTTGCGAGGAAGTCCTCGACGAACTCCTCGCGCACGTCTTTGACGATGGACTCGACGGCGCCGATCGAAAGCGCCTTGGCGCGGACCATCTCGAGGTCCTGGCGCTCCTGCCCGACGTCTACCGCGAGTGCGATGACGTCTACGCCCTTGTTCTCGATCAGCCACCGGATGGCCACCGAGGTGTCGAGGCCGCCGGAGTATGCGAGCACGCACTTAGGTCTGGACACAGAAGACCGCCTTCCTCGTTCGTCATGCGGCTCGACACGCCGAGCCGCTCCGATCTCCGCTACCGCCTGCCGCGATACCGCTCGATGCCCTCCACCACCGTCTGGGCGTCAGCGTCGCTCCGCGCGATGATCAAGATCGTGTCGTCGCCCGCGATCGAGCCGAGCACCTCGTCCAACTCCGCGCCGTCGATGGCCGCTGCCACGCCCTGGCCAGCGCCCGCCGTCGTCTTCACGAGCACCAGCTGGCCCGAGCGCACGACCGAGGTCACCAACTCGGAGACCATCCGCTGCAGATGCAGGTCCTCAGCCAGCACGTAGAAGCCGTCGGGCAGCTTGCGAAGCCCCATGTCGGCGATGTCGCGCGACACGGTGGCCTGCGTGCAGTCGAAGCCGTGCTGGCTCAACCGCTCGACAAGCTCGCGCTGCGTCTTGATGTGCTCACGCCGGACGATCTTCCTGATCGCCTCTTGCCGCTGCTTCCGTTTCCGCACGTGGATCGACCACCCTCCGTCTTCAGAGCACGAGCGAGAGCCACGCCCGCTGTGCGTGCAACCTGTTCTCGGCCTCGTCAAACACGACCGACTGCGCGCTGTCGATGACCTCGTCGACGACCTCCTCGCCCCGGTGCGCGGGCAAGCAATGCATGAAGATCGCGTCCGGCTTGGCGCGCGCCATGAGCTCCGGCGTCACCGTGTAGCCCGCGAAGGCCGCCACCCGCGCGTCGTGCTCGGCTTCCTGGCCCATCGAGGCCCAGGTGTCCGTCACGACGACGTCGGCGCCCTCGACGGCGGCCTCGGGCGAACGCACCACGCTCACGGCCGCGCCCGTGCCGTACCGCTCGGCGAGCCCGACGGCGTCGTCGACGAACCTCTGCTTCGGCTCGAACCCTTCCGGTGAGGCCACCACGACGTCCATGCCCGCCAGCGCGCCGCCAAGCATGAGCGTGTTGGCCATGTTGTTGCCGTCGCCCACGTACGCGAGACGAAGGCCGCTGAGCGCGCCCTTGTGCTCGACGATCGTGAGGAGATCGGCGAGAACCTGGCACGGGTGGTAGTCGTCGGTGAGCGCATTGACGACCGGAACCGACGCGTGCCTCGCGACCTCCTCCACGTCCGCCTGCGCGAACGTGCGGATGACGATGGCGTCCACGTAGCGCTCGAGCACCTTCACGGTGTCGTGGATGGTCTCGTTGCGGGAGAACGCGTCGCCCGGGCCCAGCACCACCGGATGGATGCCGAGATCGACGCACGCGAGCTCGAACGAGACCCTGGTGCGCATCGACGGCTTCATGAAGATGAGGGCCGCCGAGCGCCCGGTCGGCTGCGGCGGGTGTTTTGCCGTCGCCCGCATGCGCTTCTGCGCGGCCGCACGCTCGAGCACGGCGTGCAGTTCCTCGGGCGTCAGCTCGCCGAGGGTCAAGAGGTCTCTGCCTTTGAGGCTTTGCATCAGAACTCCCCCAGGATGTGCTCCAGAACGCCCATAAGTGTATCAATCTCAGATTCTGTGCATACCAGCGGCGGCAAGAAGCGGAGCACGTCGTCGCTCGTGGCGTTGAGCAGGATGCGGCGCTCGAGCGCCGCGTCTGCCACCTGGCGCGCAACAGGACGCGCGAGCGTGACGCCGACCATGAGACCGCGGCCCCGGACATCCGTGACGAGCCCGGTGCGCTCGCCGAGCGCACGCAGCGCGTCCGCAAGATATGCGCCCGCGCGCTCCGCATTCTCGCCCAGGTGCTCGCTTTCGAGCGCATCCAGCGTCGCGAGGGCTGCGGCACACACTACCGGGCCGCCCGCGAATGTCGAACCGTGGTCGCCCGGCTTGAGGATGTCCGCAACGTGGTCCCGCGCGAGCACGGCGCCGGCCGGCAGCCCATTGGCGAGCGCCTTGGCGAGCGTCATCACGTCAGGCTCGACGCCGTACGCCCGGTGCGCGAAGACCGGCCCCGTGCGCCACAGGCCGCACTGCACCTCGTCGAAGATCAGCAGCGCCCCGCGCTCGTCGCAGAGCGCGCGGGCTGCACGCAGGTACTCAGGCGTGCACGGGTAGACCCCGCCTTCGCCCTGGACGGGCTCGAGCAGCACCGCGCACACATCCTCGCCGACGGCCTCCTCGAGCGCTGCGACGTCGTTGAGCGGCACGTGCGTGAATCCAGGCAGGAGCGGAGCGAACTTCTGCTGCTTGGCGCTCTGGCCGGTGGCCGAAAGCGCCCCATAGGTGCGCCCGTGGAACGAGCGCTCCGCCGCGACGATCCGGTAACACCCGTCGCCGCGGGCCTGCCTGCCCCACGCGCGAGCGAGCTTGATGGCGGCCTCGACGGCCTCGGTGCCCGAGTTGCAGAGAAACACGCGCGAGGGCTTGCCGAACAGCCGGCACAGGCGCTCCTCCAGCTCGGCGCGGTGCTCGACGTGGTAGAGGTTGCTCACGTGCACGAGCCGTTCGACCTGCGTCCGGACGACACGCGCGACCGCTGGGTGCGCGTGTCCGAGGTTGACGACGCCGATTCCCGACACGAAGTCCAGGTATTCCGCACCGTCGTCGTCGTACAGCCGCATGCCAGAGCCGCGCACGAACAGCACCGGCTTGCGCGCGTAGGTCGGCCACGCGTACTGCGCGTCGAGATCGAGAGCGTGCTGAAGCGCGTCGCTCATCACACGGCACCATCCTCAGCCGCGGTCACGCGCTCCCCGTTACGCGTGATCATCGTGCCGACGCCGGCGTCCGTGTAGACCTCGAGGAGCAGCGCGTGCGGGGTCGTCCCGTTCAGAATGTGGGCCCGCGAGACGCCTCCTTCCAGCGCGCGGACGCACGCCTGGACCTTCGGCAGCATCCCCTTCTCGACCTCGCCGCGCGCCACCATCGCGCGCGCCTGCTCGAGCGAAAGCGCGCTGATGAGCGAGCCCTTGTCGGCGAAGTCGGCGTACAGGCCGTCGACGTCGGTGAGGAAGATGATCTTCTCGGCGCCGAGCGCGGCCGCGATCTCGCCTGCCGCGGTGTCCGCGTTGATGTTGTACGACGCACCGTCCTCGCCCGCACCGACTGTGGCGATCACGGGGATGAAGCCGTCGGAAATGAGGTCGTCGACGACCGTCGTGTCCACGCCCGTAACCTCGCCCACCATGCCGAGCGCAGGGTCGAGCTGGCGCGCCCGGATGAGGTTGCCGTCGTCGCCCGAGATGCCGACAGCGTACCGTCCGTGGCTGTTGATGTCGCTCACGATGTCCTTGTTGTTCTTGCCGACGAGGACCATCTTGACGACTTCCATCGCCTCGGGCGGCGTGACGCGGAGCCCGTTGCGGAACTCGACCGGCATGCCGAGCCGCTCCATGTACGCGGTGATGTCGGGGCCGCCGCCGTGCACGATGACGGGATTCACGCCCACCAGCTTCATCAGCACGATGTCGTCCGCGATGGACGCGCGCATGGCAGGGTCGGTCATCGCCGAGCCGCCGTACTTGATGACGACGGTGCGGCCCCAGGTCCGCTTGATCCACGGCAGCGCCTCCGTGAGCGTGAGCGCCTTGTCGAGCAGCGTCTGCATGTGCTCGTTCATGAGCGGTACTCCCCATTGATCCGCACGTACTCGTACGTCAAGTCGCAGGTCCAGACCGTGGCGGACGCAGTACCGACCCCGAGGTCGGCGACGATCTCGACCTCGGGTTCAGCAAGCGCACGCGCCGCCTCTTCTTCCGAGAACGGCACGGCCGTGCCGTTCTCACACGTCAGCACGCCCGCGAAGACGATGCGGACGCGAGCGGGGTCGAGGGTGGCGCCCGACTTGCCGATCGCCATCGCTACTCGGCCCCAGTTGGCGTCGCCGCCGAAGATCGCCGTCTTGACGAGCGGGGATTCGGCGATCGCGAAGGCCGCGCGCTCGGCGTCTGCCTCGTCGCGCGCACCGGTGACGGTGACGGTGACGAGCTTGGTCGCGCCCTCGCCGTCGCGGGCGATCATCTTCGCGAGCTCGCCGCACACGTGCTCGATCGCGGCGGCAAGCGGCTCGAAGCGAGGATCGCCAGGCGGGATGGGGGCGCCCCCGGCGGCACCGCTCGCCATGAGCGCGCACATGTCGTTGGTGGAGGTGTCGGAATCCACGGTGACGCGGTTGAACGTGCGCGCCACCGAGGCACGCAGCGCGACGTCGCACGCCGCCGCGCCGAGGGGCGCGTCCGTCGTCAGGAACGCGAGCATCGTCGCCATGTCCGGGCGGATCATGCCGCTGCCTTTCGCGACGCCGCCCACCGTGTACGTTCGGCCGTCGACTTCGAGCCGGACAGCCAACTGCTTCGGGAAGGTGTCCGTCGTCATGATCGCTTCGGCAATCGCGTCGCCCGTCACCACGTCGAGGCCTTCGGCGGCCTCGGCGATGCCGCCCGTCACGAGGTCCATCGGCAGCGGCACGCCGATCACACCGGTCGACGCCACGAGGACGTCTGCCGCGTCGCATCCGAGCGCCGCCGCGACGGCCGCGGCCATCTCGCGCGCGTCCGCGATCCCCTGCTCGCCTGTGCACGCGTTGGCGTTGCCGGCGTTCACGACGACGGCGCGCGCATGCCCGTCCGAGACGTTCTCGCGCGAGACGATGACGGGCGCTGCCGCCATCGCGTTGCGCGTGAAAACGGCTGCAGCCGGGCAGCGCTCCTCCGCGACGATGAGCGCCAGGTCGCGCTTGCCGGACCGCTTGATGCCCGCGCTCACCGCCGCCCCGAGGAATCCGCGCGGCGCAAGGACGCCTCCTTCGACGTACGTGAACGCCTCAGCTGCCATGCTCTCCCTCACACGACCGGTGCGGGCGAATCGAGGCCCGCTGTCTCTTCGTACCCGAGCGCGACGTTCGCGCACTGCACTGCTTGGCCCGACGCGCCCTTGCCGAGGTTGTCGATCGCGCAGGTGACGATGAGCGTGGATGCGCGCTCGTCGAACGCGAGGCCGAGGTGCGCCCGGTTGCTGCCTGCGACCTCGCGGGTCGAAGGCATCCTGCCGGGAGGGTGCACAGTGACGAATGGCTCGCCCGCATACGCGTCCACGTACGCGGCGTGCGCGTCGGCAAGCGCGACGCCGTCTTCGCACCGCAAGTACACCGTGGCGAGCAGACCCCGCGTCATCGGCGTCAAGTGCGGCACGAACGTGACGACCGGCTCTTCCAGGCCGCAGCGGGCGAGGCCTTGCTCCATCTCCGGCGTGTGACGGTGAGCAGCGGCCTTGTACGCAGCGATGCTCTCGTTCACGGCGACGAAGTGGGTGCCCGCGCTCGGCGTCCTGCCCGCTCCCGAAACGCCGGACTTGGCGTCGACGACGACGTGCGGATCCGCGACGAGGCCGGCACGCACCGCAGGCGCGGCTGCGAGCAGCGTCGCAGTCGGGTAGCAGCCGGGACACGCGATCAGCCGCGCGCCCGGAAGTCCGTCCCGCCACAGCTCGGGAAGCCCGTACACCGCCTGCGGCAGCAACCCGGGAGCGGAGTGTTGAGCGTCGTACCAGCGCTCGAAGACCGCCGGGTCTTGCAAGCGGAAGTCCGCGGACAGGTCGACGACGAGAAGTCCCGCATCGAGCAGCGCCGGGACGAGCGGCATCGCGGCGGTGTGCGGAACCGCCAGGAAGACGACGTCCGCGACAGCCGCGATGCGGTCGGGCGACGGCTCCTCGAACACCAGGCCGCAGCCCGCGAGGCCAGGATAGAGGTCGGCGACGGGGCGCCCGGCGTCGGCGGCAGACGTCACCGCGACGAGATGCATGTGCGGATGGCCAAGCGCGAGCCGTATCAGCTCCGCACCCGTATACCCCGCGGCGCCGACGATAGCCGCCCGTGCCATGCCGCTCCTTTCAGATGCCGCGTCCATAGCCAGGCCAGACTACCGTATGAATCGCATATCGGTCAATGGGTATGCGAAAAATGTGAATCCTGGGCCCGCAGTATCCAATAATGCGGTGCTTGGAGCCGCCTTTCGGTCAGCCGCGCAGCGTCGCCCCCACCTCGGAGCATACCTTCGCGAGCACCCGTTCGTGGACCGCGCGCACTTCGTCGTCGGCAAGCGTGCGATCGGCCGCCCTGTACTCCAAGGAGAACGCCAGGCTCTTGGTGCCCTCAGGCAGACGGCGCTCTACGGCATCATCGGGGTCGACGTACACGTCGAACAGCCGCACGTCGGCCAGCAGCGGCTTGCCGTGCGCCCGTATGGCCGCAAGGACGCGCTCAGCCGGCACGTCGCGTGAGACGACGAACGCCACGTCGAGCTTCACCGCGGGGAACCGAGGGATCTCATCGTAGCGGCGCACGCCGCCTGCCGCACGCACGATCGACTTGACGTCGAGCTCGAAGGCCGCCACGGCCCCAGCGACGTCGAACGCCTCGAGCAGGCGCGGCGCGACTTCCCCGATCCAGCCGACGACCTCCCCGCGGACGACGACGTCCGCTGCGCGCCCGGGCTGCAGCCACGCGTGCTCGGCGGCGTCCAGCCGCCACGGCTCGATGCCGAGATCGTCGAACAGCGACTGCACCACGCCTTTCGCGTCGAAGAAGTCGAGCGGACGGGGGCGCTCGTACCACTGCTGGCGGTCCCACGAGCCGGCAAGCGCGGCGCCCAGCACGAGACGCTCTTTCGGCAGCTTCCGGCCCGCGGAGGTGCGGAACACCCGGCCCATCTCGTACAGGTGCACATCGGTCACACCGTGGCGCTGATTGTGCGAGACCGCGTCGAGCAGGCCTGTGAGCGTGCTCACGCGCAGGTGGGACTGCTCGCTCGACATGGGATTGATGAGCTCGACGAGGGTCTCGTCCGGACCGAGCTCGAAGCCGCACAGCTCCACCCGGCGAGGATCCTCGAAGACCAGCCCGATGTGCTCGTTCAAGCCGCATGCCCTCATGACGGCGCCGATACGCCGATGGATGCGCTGGACAGCATCGAGGCCGCCGACCCGCTCACGACCGCCGGGAAGGGTGGACGGCACGCGCTCCATGCCCCAGATGCGCACGACCTCCTCGTACAGGTCGACTTCGCGCTCGAGGTCCGGCCGGAAGGTCGGGACTGTGCAGGTCAGCGCGTCGCCCGTCCCCTCGACGGCGATGCCGAGCCGGCGCAGGATGGCGGCGGTTTCGTCGGATGCGAGCGAGGTGCCGAGGAAGGCGTTCATGCGGCCGACCCGCACCGTGAGCACACGCGGGGTCGCCGGCCGCAGGTACATGTCGACGATGCCGGGAGCCACCTCTCCGCCGCCGAGCTCGGCGATCAGCTGCGCGGCGCGCTCAGAGGCGAGCGCCGCGAGCTCAGGGTCGACGCCGCGCTCGAAGCGGAGCGAGGACTCGGAGATCAGCCCGAGCGCCCGGCTCGTCTTCGAGATGCACGCCCGGTCGAAGCACGCGGACTCCAGCAGCACGTCGACCGTCGTCTCGGAGACCTCGGTCGCCTCGCCGCCCATGACGCCGGCGAGCGCGACCGGCCCGCTGGCATCGGCGATCACGAGCATGTCGGGGGAAAGCCGGCGCTCCTGGCCATCGAGCGTCGTCAGCGTCTCTCCCTCGCGCGCCCTGCGGACGACGACCTCCACCACTCCTTCGCGGCGCGCGAGCGTCGCCAGGTCGAACGCGTGCAGCGGCTGCCCGAGCTCGAACAGGACGTAGTTCGTCACGTCCACGACGTTGTTGATGGGACGCGCGCCTGCGGCGACGATGCGCTCGACGAGCCATTCGGGCGACGGCCCGATGCGCACCCCGCGGATCAGCCGCGCAGTGTAGCGCGGGCACAGGTCCGGGTCTTCGATCGTCACCGCGACGTCCCGCTCGACCGGAGCGCCGCTCGTCTCGAGGGCCCACTTCGGCGCGCGGAACTCGCGGCCCAGCACCGCCCCCACCTCGCGGGCGACGCCGACCATGGACAGGCAATCCGGACGGTTCGGCGTCACCTCGAGCTCGAGGATCGTGTCGGACAGGCCGGCGTACTCGGCGTAGGACAGCCCGACCGGAGCGTCGGGCGGCAGGACGAGCAGCCCGGAGGCGTCGGCGCCAGCGCCGAGCTCCGAAGCCGAGCACATCATGCCTTCCGACTCCAGGCCGCGCAGCTTCGCGCGCTTGATCGTGACCCCGCCGGGAAGCGTCGCGCCGACCGTGGCGACGGGGACCTTGTCGCCGGGCGCGAAGTTGGTCGCGCCGCACACGATCTTCAGCGGCTCCCCGGCGCCGACGTCGACCTGGCAGTACGACAGCTTGTCTGCGTTGGGGTGCTGCTCCTTGGTGAGCACCTGCCCGACGATGACGCCTTCGAGAGCCGCACCGGTCTTGATGACCTGCTCGACTTTCGTGCCCGTCATGTCCAGACGGTCGCAGAGCTGCTCGACCGGCAGGTCGACGTCGACGAGCTCCTTCAGCCACTTCAGCGAGACACGCATGCTTCGATCTCCTCGATCCGTCGATCCGACGTCAGAACTGGCGCAAGAAGCGCATGTCGCCCTCGATGAGCAGGCGCAGGTCCGGGATGCCGTGCTTGAGCGCCGCGATGCGCTCGGCGCCCATGCCGAACGCGAACCCGCTGTATCGCTCCGGGTCGATGCCGACGTACCGGAAGACGTTCGGGTCGACCATGCCGCACCCGAGCACCTCGAGCCACCCCTCGCCACCGCACGAGCGGCACCCTTCCCCGCCGCACATCGCGCACGACACATCGACCTCGGCCGATGGCTCCGTGAACGGGAAGAAGTGCGGGCGCAGCCGTACCCGCCGATCAGGACCGAAGATCTCGTGGACGAAGCGCTCGAGCGTGCCTTTCAGGTCGCCGAACGTGATGCCCTCGTCCACCACGAGCCCCTCGATCTGCGTGAACTGCGGCAGGTGGCTGGGGTCGGCGACGTCCCTGCGGAAGACCTTGCCTGGAGCCAGCACGTAGATGGGCGGGCGCTGCTTCTCCATCACGCGCACCTGCACGGGCGAGGTGTGCGTCCGGAGAAGGACTTCGGAGTCGAAAGCGTCGGGGGAGGACGCGCCCGTCATGTCCCGCACGTAGAACGTGTCGGTCGCAGCGCGGGCCGGATGCTCTGGCGGATGGTTGAGCGCGGTGAAGTTGTAGTAGTCGAGTTCGACTTCCGGCCCTTCGGCGATGCGATAGCCCAGGCCGACGAAAACGTCGACGATCTCGTCGACGATCTGGTGGATGATGTGCTGATGCCCAAGCACCCGCTGCCTGCCGGGCAGCGTCACGTCGACGGCTTCACGGGCGATGCGCCGCTCGAGCGCCTCCCGTTCGAGCGCCTGTTTCCGCTCGGCCAACGCACTTTCCAGCGCTTCTCGCACCTCGTTCGAGATGCGCCCTACCGCTGGCCGCTGTTGTGCGGGGAGCTCTCCGAGGCCGCGCAGCACCGCCGTCAGCGCGCCCTTCTTCCCGAGGTACGCGACACGGACCGACTCGAGCTCCTCGAGGTCTTTCGCCGAAGCGACTTTCGACAGCGCCTCGTCGCGCAGATCCACCAGCCGCTCTGTGATCTCCATCCGCACTCTGCACTCCTCGCGTCTTCTAGCCACAAGAGGAAGGAGCCGCTCCCCCTCAGGAAACCCCAAGGACGGGAGCGGCTCCCGCGGTACCACCCTGGTTGGCGCTTGAAGCGCCCGCTCAGTGCGCGAATCCGCGCTGCTGGCCTCGCGCCAGCCGCCCGGTATCGGTGGGAACCGGCTCGCCTACTAGGGCTTGCACCCGTTCAACTCGCTGCTGATGGAGTGAACCGCGTCCGCTCGTCCGTCGAGCCCTTCCAGTCAGCGGGGCCCTTCCCTGGCCGGACCGCTGGCGGCCGCGCCTCTCCGTCATCGCGTTGCGCTCTTCGATTGGCGGTTGAGTATAGCACAACCCCTGATGCGCTCAGCCGCGTATTGCAACCACCTTCCGGTGGGTACGACCGTGCATACCACGCCGCGAATCCTCGTGCGCGGAAGCGGGTCTCTGTCCGGAGCGGAGCAGGCATCGCCCTTCGTCTTCAGCAGCCCGCCTGGCAACCGGGCGACCACCCGATGGAGGACGCCGCCGGGCCAGCCGTCGTGCTCGAACAGCACGACATCGCCCGCCTGCACGAAACCCGAACCTCGCACGTACACCGCGACGTCTCCGGGAACGAGAGCCGGCTCCATCGACGAGCCGCGCACGACCGTCGCTCCGTACTTGGTCAGCACGACGGCCCAAACCGCGAGCGCGCACAGCCCGAGCAACCGCCTGACCCACACGCCTGTCTGCCGAACGTCCCTTTCCGGCATCAGTGCACCTGCTCCGCGTCGAAGTAGAGCGAAAGCTTCACGTAGTCCCCTGCGAGGTCGTTGCCAGCCGTCGCAGGAAGGCCGACGGCGAACGTCATCCGCGCACGCGCGCCGGGCGCGATCTCGAACGGCACGGTCCTCAGCTCGGCGAGCGGCCCGGTGTACACAGGGACTCCATCAACCGAGACGTCGCACGTCAGCGCGTTGTAGAAGTCGGTGATGCCCGCCTTCTTCGCACACGTGACGACCACGGTGCTCGGAAGCGTGCCCGTGTTGGCCACCGCGACAGTCCGCTCGCACATTCCCCCTGGCGCAAGCGCATCGATCGTGAGCGCCGCCGAGGTCGGCTCGGTCGACACCGCGACCGTCCCGGCCCGGATCACGTTGTCGGGCACCTCCGCTCGGCTCGTGAAGAAGGCGCCGGCGCCTCCCAGGCACGCCAGGCCCGCCAACACTGCGCATGCCGCCATGACGATGGTCCGTTTCATGCTCCTCCCCTTTCGTCCGTGCCGACCGAGGGGAGGACGGCGTCTGCGTGTCCGGCCGCCCGACGCGGCCGAACGCAGTGTCGCACACGGCCCTTACCGGCGCCTTCCGCCGACCTGAACCGATGCGTACTATGCGTCGGGGCTGGCCTCGCGCACGAAGAAAGGGCCCCGCACCTGACGGGGCCCTCTTCAACAGCCGGAGCACCGCGCTCTTACGCGCTCAGCTTCTCCTTGGCGAGCTCGACGAGCTTGGCGAACGCCGCGGGGTCGTTGACCGCCAGGTCCGAGAGCACCTTGCGGTCGAGGTCGACCTCCGCCCGCTTCAGGCCGTTGATGAATGCCGAGTACGACAGACCGTTCTGGCGCGCGCCGGCATTGATGCGCGCGATCCACAGACGCCGGATCTCGCGCTTCTTGTTGCGGCGGTCCCGGTACTGGTACTGGAGCGAGTGCTGCACCTGCTCCTTGGCGGCGCGATACGAACGGCTCTTGGCACCGTAGTAGCCCTTAGCGCGTTCGAGGATAGTGCGGCGCTTCTTCTTGGCAGTGACACCACGCTTGACTCTAGGCATTGCTCATCACTCCTCAGGTGCGCGGCCCGGGTCACCCGATGCCGAGGTTCTTCTTGATCACCTTGGCGTCAGCGGCGCTCACGAGCGACGGCTGACGGAACGCCCGCTTCCGCTTCGGGCTCTTCTTCTCGAGGATGTGGCTCGAGTACGCATTGCCGCGGCGGATCTTCCCGCCGCCGGTGGCACGGAACCGCTTCGCGGTCCCTTTGTGGGTCTTCATCTTCGGCATGGCTTGCTCCTTCGTGCTGTCTCGTCAGCCGGCATCGACGCCTGCGCTGTCTTCCTCGCTCGCCTTCTGCTTGGACGTTTTCGCGTCGCGCTTGACAGGAGCGAGCACCATCAGCATGTTGCGGCCTTCCAGCTTCGGCTCGCTCTCGACCGTGCCGAGTTCCTTCACATCCTCGGCGAGGCGCTCCAAGATGGCGAGCCCTCGCTCGGCGTGAGCCATCTCCCGGCCGCGGAACATGATCGTCACCTTCACGCGAGCGCCGCCCTCGAGGAACCGCACGACGTGCCGCTTCTTCGTCTCGTAGTCGTGCGTGTCGATCTTCGGGCGGAACTTGATCTCCTTGACCTGCACCGTCGCCTGGTGCTTGCGCGCCTTCTTCGCCTTGATCGCCTGCTCGTACTTGTACTTGCCGTAGTCCATGATCTTGCAGACTGGCGGGTCGGCGTTCGGCGCGATCTCGACGAGATCCAGGCCCTGCTCGTCCGCGATCCTCAGCGCGTCCATCGTGTTGAAGATGCCGAGCTGCTCTCCTTCAGACGAGATGAGCCGGCACCGCGGCGTCCGGATCCTGTCGTTGATCCTCGGCTCGGTCGTGCTGATAGGCGTTCCACCTCCATCGTCAGCGATCCTCGAAGATCGCCCCTGCAACAGAAAGTCCCCGTGCGACGCATGCACAGGGACAAGGCGCCCGGTGCTCCCGAGCGTTCTCCTCGACCGTACAGCTGCACGCGGCGCCGTAGGGTGGGGACGCGCTGCGTCCCGCTTGACCTCTCTTCGATTGGCTGCGTGAGTATACGCGGACCGGACGCTGCCTGTCTAGACTGGCTGCGCCTGCGGCGCGCAGCTCCTCAGCACGGGATCTCCAGCGTGAACGTGGAGCCCACCCCTGGCGTGCTCTCGACGAGCAGCCGCGCGCCCAGCAGCTCGGCAAGGCGCTTCGAGATCGCAAGCCCAAGGCCGGTGCCCGGCGAATCGCCCGGCGGCCGGAAGCGGGTGAACGCGTCGAAGGCGTGCTCGATCTGGTCCGATGCCATGCCTGGGCCGGTGTCGGCCACGGCGATGCGCGCTGCAGCGCCCGCGTCCTCCACGCTGACCGTCACAGAGCCTTGAGACGTGTACTTGATGGCGTTCGAAAGCAGATTCCAGACGATCTGGCGCACCAGCTGCGGGTCTGTGGCGCACCGAAGGCTCGGCTCGCCGCGAAGCTCCAGGACAAGCCCCTTCTCGTCCGCAAGCGGCTTGACGGCTGCGACGGCATCTCGAGCCAGCACGCCGAGATCTACGTCGACCCTCTCGACCTTCACCCGTCCTTCCTCGATCCGTGAGAGATCGAGCACGTCATCGACCAGCGAGAGCAGGTGCATGCCCGAATCACGGATCATCCGGATCTGCTTCTTCTGCTCATCGTTGAGGGGGCCTGGCAGCTCCTGCTCGAGCAGCCGGGCGAATCCGATCACCGAGTTGAGCGGCGTCCTGAGCTCGTGGCTCATGCTGCGCAAGAACTCGTCTTTCGCCCGGTTGGCGCTCTCCAGCTGCTCGTACGCCTCCTCGAGCTGCGCCGTCCGTTCGGCGACCTCGTCTTCGAGCCCACGGCGATAGCGCTCCAGCTCCCGTTCGACCTCTTTCCGCGCCGTCACGTCCATCACGACCGTGAAGAGCATTTGCTTGCCGCTGAACCACAACGGCGTCGCGTAGATCTCGACGTCCCGGATCTCGCCGGATGCGGTGCGGTGCTGGTACGCCCCGAAGTGCTGCCCGGCATGCAGCGCCTTGTCCACCTCGCTCAAGACGACGTCGAGCCCGTCGTGCGCGCTCAGGTCAGCGATGGATTTCGACTCCAGCTCGGCTTCAGTCCAGCCGTACAGGGCCGCGGCCGCCGCGTTCGCATCCACGATGCGTGCCCCAACCGGATCCACGAGCAGCATGGCCTGCTCGCTCTCCTCGAAGATGGTGCGGTAGCGCGCCTCGCTTTCCGCGAGAGCACGCTGCGCCGCTGCACGGTCGGTGACGTCGTGGACGATCGAGTACAGCCACGTCTGGCCCCCCTCTCCGACCACAGGACCTGAGTACACGTCGACGTCCCTGATCTCTCCCCTCGCCAGCCGGTGCTTGAACTCGAAGTGGTTCTTCTGGAGCGTCCGGGCCCGCTCCATCTCAGCCTTGATCTCGTCAGGCGAGAGCGTGTTGATGTCGGAGACGCGCATCCGCACGAGCTCGTCGCGCGACCAGCCGTAGAAGCGCTCGGCCGCCTTGTTCGCGTCCTTGATCGACCCGTCCGCCGGGTCGATCAGCAGCATCACCGAGGCGCTGTCCTGGAACAGCGACCGATACCGCGCCTCGCTCACAGCGAGACGCGACCGGACGTCGCTCAGATAGCTCATCACGGTCGCGAATGCGACGGTCACGACGAGCACCGAGCTGAGCAGATAGCCCGCATAGCCGAACCAGTCCGGGAACACCCACCTGAGCGGATAGTCGAAAGCGTGCAACCCCCATACGATGAACGCGATACCTGCGGCCGTGGGGAAGGCCCCCCTCTCGCGCTCAACCTTCAGCAACGCAACCCCTGTCATGATGCGCGCGACGCCTTGAAGCGCGAACGAAGGCATTGCGACGATCGCCGGGTGAAGCTCCGTCTGGCCCAAGACGTACAGCGCGGCGACGGCCGCGAGACCGAACGCCAGGAAGATGCGCCACGGAGCCCGGGTTCCCACGAGCCGCGCCACGCCGCTCAGCATGAGGAGCGCAGACGCGACGGCCGCCACCTGTACCAGATACCAAATCCAGGGTGCCGCGGGAATCAGCAGCGCTACGGCTTCGAATGTGAGCCTCGAGGCGTACACGACCCACGACCACGCCAGGAGCGTCAGGGCCTTGTCCCGCTCCGAACGCGCGAACGCGAAGAACAGCACCGCCGTGATGATAGACGCGGACAGAGGAGCCGATATCGCGGCAAGCATCCACTCCATGCGCCGCTCCCTGCCCTCCTATGGCCGCTCGGCAGCCACCCGCTCTGCAAACGCCGGCACGCTCATCGCGCCGAGGTCGCCTGCGCTGCGCTCGCGCACGCCGACGGTGCCCCCCTCGACCTCGCGGTCGCCGACGACCAGCATGTACGGCACCTTCTGCTGCTGCGCCTTGGCGATCTTGATGCGCATCGGCTCGTTCTCAGCATACACCTCTGCCCTGACGCCGTCGCGCCGGAGCGCAGCCGCGACCTCCTCGCAGTACGGCAGGTGGCGGTCGGCGATCGGCACCAGCACCGCCTGGACGGGCGCGAGCCACGTCGGGAACGCGCCAGCGTAGTGCTCAATCAGGATGCCCAGGAACCGCTCCATGCTGCCGAGGATCGTCCGGTGCAGCATGAACGGAACCGCCTCGGTGTTCTCGGCCGTCCGGTACGTCAGCCCGAAGCGCGACGGGAAGTTGAAGTCGACCTGGATGGTCGAGCACTGCCACGTCCGGCCGATGGCGTCCTTGAGCTTGATGTCGATCTTCGGCCCATAGAACGCGCCGTCGCCCTCGTTGATCTGGTACGGCAGGTCGTGCGCCTCGCACGCCGACATGAGCGAGCGCGTCGCGTGCTCCCACATCGCGTCGTCACCAATCGACTTCTCGGGCCGCGTGGAGATCTCGGCGCTGTACTCGAAGCCGAAGACGTCCTTGAGCACGTAGTCCACCAGGTCGAGCATCGCGACGACTTCGTCGTGCACCTGCTCCGGCATGCAGAAGATGTGCGCGTCGTCCTGCGTGAAGCCGCGCGCACGCATGAGCCCGTGCACGACGCCCGACATCTCGTGGCGGTACACGGTGCCGAACTCGAAGATGCGCATCGGCAGGTCGCGGTACGACCGCACGTCGTTGGCGTAGATGAGCACGTGGCCCGGGCAGTTCATCGGCTTGACGCCGTACTCGTTAATCCGGCCGTCGCCTTCGTCGACCTCGAAGAAGTACATGTTCTCGCGGTAGAAGTCGTAGTGGCCGGAGATCTTCCAGACGTCGGCCTTATAGATGTGCGGCGTGATGGCCTCGACGTAGCCTCGCTCGTACAGCACGCCTCGCAGCCACTCCTGCAGGATGCGCAGGATTCGAGCGCCTTTCGGGTGGTACACCGGCAGCCCGGCGCCTGCGACCTCGTGGAAGCTGAAGAGGTCGAGCTCGCGCCCCAGCTTGCGGTGGTCGCGCCGCTCCGCCTCCTCGAGGCGCTCGAGGTATGCCTTCAGGTCCTTCTCGGAGAACCACGCCGTGCCGTAGATGCGCTGCAGCATCGGCTTCGACGAGTCGCCACGCCAGTACGCACCCGCGACCTTCATCAACTTGAACGCCTTGATCCAGCCCGTGTGCGGCACGTGCGGGCCCCGGCACAGGTCGGTGAACGATCCTTGGGTGTACACGGAGATCTGCTCGCCCTCGGGAAGCTCGGCGATGAGCTCCTGCTTGTACGGCTGGCCGGCGAACTCGTCGAGCGCCTCAAGCCGGTCGAGCACGGCCCGCTCGAACACCTTCTCCTCGGCCACGATCTCGCGCATGCGCTCCTCGATGGCGGCGAGGTCCTCCGGAGTGAACGGGCGCTCGACGTCGAAGTCGTAGTAGAAGCCGTCTTCGATCGCGGGGCCGATGCCGAACTTCGCCATCGGGAACAGGTCCTTGACGGCCTCGGCCATCACGTGCGCCGCGGAGTGGCGCAAGACGTGCAGCGCGTCCGGGTCGCGCTCCGTCACGACCTGGACCTCGTCGCCGTCGCGCACGCGCGAGAAGACGTCGACGAGCGCGCCGTTCACGCGGCCAGCGACGGCCGCCTCGGCCAAGCGCGGACCGATGGCGCGGGCCACGTCGATGACGCGGGCGCCTTCGTCCACTTCGATGGTGCTTCCGTCCGGGAGCCGGACGCTGATGCCAGGCATGACAGACCTCCGTTGCGGTCGAGCAGGCGCCCGGCGGCGCTTATTGCTTCGTCTTGCAGTACGGGCAGACCGTCCAATCGAGCTTCAAGGCCTTCCCGCAGCTGATGCACTCCTTCTTGAGCTTCTTCATACACGAGGGACAGATGAGGTAGTCGTCCTCCACCGGCTTGAAGCACGCCGGGCACGACGGGAACCGGCGCTGCAGCTCCGCTTCGCGCGCCCGGATCTCCAGCTCGCGCTCGCGCGCATCGGCCAGCAGCTCAGGCGGCCGAACCACCATGTACACGATCCACCCGGGAACGTTGAACAGGAGCACCACGAGCGCCCAGAACCACGACATGGCGCCGCGGCGGTCCGCGTCACGCCAGGTCCAGAACACCAGGGCGAGCGAGAAGATGACGAAGAACAGCCAGCACAAGCGTTGCGACAACTGCACGAGCGGGTGGTCGAGCACCGGTTGGAGCAGCTCGTTGAACATCGGCTCCCTGCGCTTTCCCTGCGCGCGGCATTCGCGCGGACTTCGGCACGGTCACGGGCGATTCTAGCGCATCGGGCGGCGAGTCACACGCGGCGGCGGCGGGCAGCAACCTGTATGATTGCTGAGGCACGTCGAGAAAAGGCACGAGGGGAAACCTGGACATGAGCGACGACCGCCAGGGCCGGATCACGGTGAACCTGGTCTCTGAGACCGTCGGCGGCGCGACGGGGCACGGCGTGCACACCGCGTTCACGCAGACCCTCGAAGCGCTCCGCCGCGCCGGGATCGACGTGCGCGTCAACGAACCGGGCTGCTGCGACGTCGCGCACATCGAGACCATGGGGCCGCAGGGCCTGAAGGCGCTGCTGCAGGAGCGTGGCCACGTCGTGGTCACCGCTCACATCGTCCCCGAGTCCCTCGTCGGCAGCTTCGCGTTCGCCCGGCTGTGGCTGCCTATCGCGCGAGCCTACATGAGGTTCTTCTACTCCCGGGCAGACCTCGTGCTCGCCGTCTCGCCCGCCGTCGCCGAGGGGCTCGCACGCATGGGACTCCGCGTGCCAGTCCGGGTCGTGCCCAACGCCATCGACGTCCGTCGCTTCCGGCCGCGGGCCGGACAGCGCGACGAGGTGCGGCGCGAGCTCGGCATCCCGTCTGAGGCGTTCGTGGCCATCTCGACGGGTCAGATACAGCCGCGCAAAGGCGTGGACACCTTCGTGCGAGTGGCGCGCGAATGTCCGGACGCGACGTTCTTGTGGCTCGGCGGCATGCCCTTCAAGATGCTCACTGCCGGTTTCCGGCGCATGATGCGCACGACGAAGCGGGTGCCGCCCAACTGCCGGTTCCTTGGCGAGGTGCCGCACGAGGAGGTCCCGCGATACCTTGCGGCCGCCGACTGCCTGTTGTTCCCCTCGCGGCAAGAGACCTTCGGGTTCACCATCGTCGAAGCGGCCGCTGCGGGTCTGCCGCTCGTGCTGCGCGATCTCGACGTATACCGGCCGCTGTTCGACGACGCGTACCTCGCCTGCCACGAAAGCGGGTTCTCGACGGCGGTGCGGCGGCTCATGGTAGACCCTGCGCTCCGCGCGGAGTACGCCGCGCGCGCCGAGCGCATCGCCCAGCGCTACGGACTCGAGGCGCATGCCGAGGCGCTGCTCGACGCCTACCGCTCGGTCTTGCAGCGGAACGCCGCCAGCGCCTCGCCCGCCACGTAGAGGCTCCCGGCGCACACCACTCCTGACTCCGACGCACGGATCGCCCGCTCGACCGCCGCAGGGACGCTGGGCTCGACTGCGAGCACCTTCCCTCCCGCTTCGCGCACGATCTCCGCGAGCACTTCGGGATCGAGCGCGCGCGGCGAGGCGCTCCGCGTGCACACGAACCCGTCCGCGACCGGGACGAGCGCGCGGACGATGCCTGCGGCGTCCTTGTCGGCCATAACCCCCAGCACAACGGTGGGCTTGCCCGGCATCAGCTCGCGAACGGCCTCCGCGAGCACCGCCGCCGCTTCCGGGTTGTGTGCGCCGTCCACGACGAGCGGGATCGCCGGGTCGAGCACGTCGAAACGCCCCGGCAGCCGCAGGTCCGCGAAGGCCGCTCGCACCGCCGCTGCGTCGAACGGACCGAGCGCCGCCTCGGCGGCCGCGATGGCCGTCGCGACGTTCGGCGCCTGGTACGAGGGGGCGCGCAACGCGATCTCCCGGTACGTGCGCTCGGCGCCGAACACGTCTAGGACGAGCGGCTCTGCGAGCCCGCGGGGGCGCGACCGGACGAGCCAGGCGACGTCGTCCTCGCCTTGCCCCACGCGGACCGTCGGAGCGCCCACCATGCTCGCCCGCTCCAGCAGCACGTGCTCCACGCCGGCGCATCCCGGACCGAGCACCGCCACGCTTCCGGGCTTGATGACGTGCGCCTTGTCGGCCGCGATCTCCTCGCGAGTCGAGCCGAGACGGTCGGTGTGGTCCAGCGCCACGCCAGTCACGACGGCGACTTCGGGACTCGTCACGCTCGTCGCGTCCCAGCGCCCGCCCATGCCGACTTCCAGCACGGCCCACTCGGTTCCCTGGTCACGGAAGACCTGCAATGCAGCCGCCGTCAGCAGTTCGAACTCGGTGAACGACGTCGAGCCCGCTTCGACCCCGAGCGCCTCAGAGGCCGCCGCGTCGAGGCGCTCTGCAGCATCCAGCGCCGCCGACACGCCCGCAGCGAACACGGAGCGGGAGACCGGACGGCCGTCGACCTCCATGCGCTCCTCGTAGTCCACGAGGTGCGGGCTCGTGTACGTGCCCGTGCGGACGCCGTGCGCGCGCAGAAGCGCCGCGACCATGCGCGTGACCGAGGTCTTGCCGTTCGTGCCCGTCACCTGGACGACGCGAAAAGCGCCCTCGGGATGCCCGAGCGTCTCCGTGAGCGCACGGATGCCGTCGAGCGACGGGTTGATGCCGAACTTGAGCGCCCGGTCGAGCTCCTTGAGGACCTGCTCGTACGAACGCTCCACCGGCCGCCTCAGTCCACGAGCGCCGAGAGCTGTTCCGCCAGCCGGCCGACCGTGTGCGCGAGCTCCGCCGCGCGCGCCCGGTCTTTCTCAACCACCTGCGGATCCGCCTTGGCAAGGAACCCTTCGTTGGCAAGCTTCTTCGTGAGCCGGTCGAGTTCGGCTTCCGCCTTCTGCAGCTCGCGCGCGATGCGGTCTCGCTCCGCGGCCAGGTCGACGACGCCTTCGAGCGGCACGAAGACCTCCATGCCCGCGGCCACGGCGACCGCCGCGTGACGCGGACGCTCAGCCGCCGCGTCCACCACGAGCGTCTCGACGCCAGCGAGGTCGTGCAGGTAGCTTCGCTGCGACTCGACCAGCATCGCATCGGCGCCCGACGCGCGGACGATCACCTCGATGCGGGCCTTCGGCGGGATCGCGTACCGCGCACGGATCGCCCGGACCTCGGTGACGAGCTCCTGCAGCACGCGCATGGACGCCTCGGCCTCCTCGTCCCGGAACCGCGCAAGCCCCGTCGGCCACGCCGCCACCATGAGGGCCGGCACGCCTTCGCCTTCCGGCAACGGCAGACGGCTCCAGATCTCCTCCGTGATGAACGGCATCATCGGGTGGAGCAGCCGAAGCGCCTTGTCGAGCACGAACACCAGGTTGCGTCGGGCCGTGAGCGCCGCCTCGCCGCCCGCTGCGAGCCGCGGCTTCGCCAACTCGATGTACCAGTCGCAGAACTCGCTCCAGAAGAAGTCGTAGAGCGCCCGCGCGACCTCGCCGAACTGGAACGGCTCCTCGCCCGCCGCCCGCGCCGCCTCGGAGTCCAGGCCACGGTCGACGGCCTCCGCGAGCGCGGCGAGCCGCGAGAGGATCCAGCGGTCAGCGACCGTCTCGGCAGCAGGCGGGCCCGGCTCGTAGTCCTCGCCGAGGTTCATCAGCACGAAGCGGCTCGCGTTCCAGATCTTGTTCGCGAAGTTGCGGCTGCTGGAAAGCTTCTCTTCCGCGAAGCGGATGTCTTGGTTGCCGGTCGTCTGCAGCATGAGCCCGAACCGCATGCCGTCGGCGCCGTACTTGTCCATCAGGTCGAGCGGGTCGACGCCGGTGCCGAGCGACTTGCTCATGCGCTTGCCTTCGGCGTTGAAGACCGTCGGGTGGATGATGACTTCCGAGAATGGGATGTCGCCGGCGAACTTCAACCCGCACATGATCATCCGGGCCACCCACAGGAACAGGATGTCGCGCGCAGTGGACAGGACGGTCGTCGGGTAGAAGTACCGGAGCTCAGGCGTGTCGTCTGGCCAGCCCAGCGTCGCGAACGGCCACAGCGCGGAGGAGAACCATGTGTCGAGCACGTCGGGGTCCTGGCGCACCGGCCCCCCGCACTGCGGGCACGACGAGAGGTCGTCCACGCTCGCCGTCATCGCGCCGCACGCGTCGCAGTAGAAGACGGGGATCTGGTGCCCCCACCACAGCTGCCGCGAGATGCACCAGTCGCGGATGTTCTCCATCCAGTGGAAGTAGACGTTCGCCCAGCGCTCGGGGCTGAACCGCACGAGCCCCTCGCGCACCGCGGCCACCGCAGGCTCGGCGAGCGGCTTCATGTCCACGAACCACTGATCGGAAAGCCACGGCTCGACCACGGTGTGGCACCGGTAGCAGTGCCCCACCGAGTGCACGTGGTCGTCGACCCGCACGAGCAGCCCCTGCGCCTCGAGGTCCTCGACCACCCTGCGGCGCGCCTCGAAGCGGTCGAGACCCGCGTACGGCCCGCCTGCCTCGGTGATGCGGGCATCGGCTGTGAGCACGTTGATCTTCTCGCAGCCGTGCCGCTCGGCGATCTCGAAGTCGTTGGGGTCGTGCGCGGGCGTGACCTTCACGGCGCCGGTGCCGAAAGATGGGTCGACGTAGGCGTCCGCGACGATCGGGATCTCCCGGCCAAGCAGCGGCAGCACGACGGTGGCGCCGACGAGCTCGCGGTAGCGCTCGTCCTCGGGATGCACGGCGACGCAGGTGTCGCCGAGCATCGTCTCGGGGCGCGTGGTGGCGACGACCACGTGGTCGCGCCCGCCGACCGGCTCCTTCAGCGGGTACTTGATGTGCCACAGGTGGCTGTCCAGCTCCTCGTGCTCGACCTCGATGTCCGAGAGCGCAGTCGCGCACCGCGGACACCAGTTGATGATGCGCTTGCCGCGGTAGATGAGCCCTTCGTTGAACAGGTCGACGAAGACCTTGCGCACCGCGCGCTGGTACTCCTCATCCATCGTGAAGTGCTCGTCAGAGTAGTCGCACGAGCACCCCATCGCTTTGAGCTGGCTGATGATGGTCGAGCCGTGCTCGGCGCGCCACTCCCAGCAGAGTTCGACGAAGCGCTCGCGACCGACGTCGTAGCGCGAGAGCCCCTCTTTCGCCAGCTTCTGCTCGACCTTGTTCTGCGTGGCGATGCCCGCGTGGTCCGTCCCGAGGATCCAGCGCGTCGGGCGGCCCGTCATGCGCGAGCGGCGAATCAGCACGTCTTGGATGGTGTTGTTGAGCGCGTGCCCCATGTGGAGCGAGCCGGTGACGTTGGGGGGCGGGATGGCGATCGTGAAAGGGCGCTCACACTCGACGATGGGCTGCCGGTAGTACTCGCCCTCGAACCAGCGCTCGAGCACGCGCGGCTCGACCGCTTTCGGGTCGTATGCCTTGGGCATCTCGCTCATCTGCGTTCCCTTCTGTCTCGTGACAGCAGATTCTACGCGATGCGCTGACCGCTCGCAGCCGCTCGGAGCGCTGGACTGTCCGCACTACACGCCTCACGCCCCGACAAGTCTCACTTCGTTCATGTGAACACTTGCTCAAGCGCGCCTGAAACGGGTATCTTCTGCGGTGACGACTTCGCTGGCTGCATACATGGAGGTTCACCATGGCCGACTGCCCACGGCTCGCTAAGTGCCCGTTCTTCAACGACCAGATGGCCGACATGCCCTCGATGGCCGGCATCATCAAGCAGCGCTACTGCCGCACCGACCACACCCAGTGCGCGCGGTTCATGGTGGCCGACGCGCTCGGACCTGAAGCGGTGCCCGCCGACCTGTATCCGAGCCAGGTCGACCGCGCTAAGGCGATCCTCGAAGGCCGCGCCTGACGGCTTCGCCGTGACGGCGCCGCGCGGTCACCGCACCGGCGCTCGAGCGCTACGCTGACGCGCCGCGTCGCAGATCGCCGAGCTCGAGCACGGGTTCGGCCTCGCCCCGCACCGCCTCGGCCGTGACCGTCACGCTCAGCACGTCCGTGCGGCCTGGCAGCTCGTACATCAAGTCGAGCAGGAGCGACTCCAGGATCGACCGCAGGCCACGCGCGCCTGTCCCCCGCTTGATCGCCTGAGCAGCCACCTCCCGCAGCGCCTCGTCGGTGAACACCAACTCAACGCCTTCGAGCGCGAACAGCCGCTGGTACTGCTTGACGAGGGCATTCTTCGGCTCGGTGAGGATGCGCACGAGGTCGTCTTCGGTGAGCTCCTCGACGTGCGCCATCACTGGGATGCGGCCGACGAACTCCGGGATCAGCCCGAACTTGTGGAGATCTTCGGGCAGCACCTGCGCGAGCAGCGTCCCTGTGTCGTGCCTCCGGGCGTCCACCAACTCTGCGCCGAAGCCGACGCCCTTCTTGCCGATACGGTCGGCGATGATCTTCTCCAGCCCGACGAACGCGCCGCCCAAGATGAACAGGATGTTCGTCGTGTCGATGCGGATGAGCTCCTGCTGCGGGTGCTTGCGCCCGCCCTGCGGCGGGACGGCAGCCTCCGTGCCCTCGAGGATCTTGAGCAGCGCTTGCTGTACGCCCTCGCCGGAGACGTCCCGCGTGATGGAGAGGTTCTCGGCCTTGCGGGCGATCTTGTCGATCTCGTCGATGTAGACGATGCCGACCTCCGCCTTCTGCACGTCGAAGTCGGCCGCCGTGATGAGCTTGAGCAAGATGTTCTCGACGTCCTCGCCGACGTAGCCGGCCTCGGTGAGCGTCGTCGCGTCGGCGATCGCGAACGGCACCTTCAGGATGCGCGCGAGCGTCTGCGCGAGCAGCGTCTTGCCGCAGCCCGTCGGACCGAGGAGCAGGATGTTGCTCTTCGCAATCTCGACGTCCTCGGCACCGTCGCACGGCTTGCAGTGAATCCGCTTGTAGTGGTTGTACACCGCGACCGAGAGCGTCTTCTTCGCGAGGTCCTGCCCCACGACGTACTCGTCGAGGATCGCCATGATCTCTTTGGGCGTAGGCAGCGACTCCGGCGTGAAGTGCGGCTCAGGAAGCGCCTCTTCCTCGACGATCTCGTTGCACAGCTCGACGCACTCGTCGCAGATGAACACGTCGGGCCCTGCGATGAGCTTGCGGACCTGGTGCTGCGGCTTGCCGCAGAACGAGCAGCGCAGCTGTTCGTGTCCTTCGGAGCGATCCATGCGCCCTTACGCCTCGACCTTCTTCTCGCGCGTCTCCATCACCGCGTCGACGATGCCGTACTCCTTGGCCTCGCTCGCGATCATGATGTTGTCGCGCTCGGTGTCCGTGTGGATCTTCTCGACCGGCTGGCCGGTGTGACGAGCCAGGATGTCGTCGAGCTGCGCGCGCATCCGCAAGAGCTCCTTGGCCTGGATCTCGATGTCGGTGACCTGGCCCTGCGCGCCGCCCCACGGCTGGTGGATCAGGATGCGGCTGTGCGGCAGCGCGTAGCGCTTGCCCGGCGCGCCGGCGGCGAGCAGCACGGCCGCCATCGACGCGCACTGGCCGATGCAGATCGTCGAGACGTCGCAGCGGATGTACTGCATCGTGTCGTAGATGGCGAGCCCCGCCGTCACCGAGCCGCCCGGCGAGTTGATGTACAGGCTGATGTCCTTCTCCGGGTCTTCGCTTTCCAGGTGGAGCAGCTGCGCGATGACGAGGTTGGCGACGACATCGTCGATCTCGTGCCCGAGGAAGACCACGCGGTCGTTCAGCAGGCGCGAGAAGATGTCGAACGAGCGCTCCCCGCGCGCGGTCTGCTCGACGACGATAGGAACGAGCCCCTTGGCTTCCGGCGTCATTCCTCGGATCCCTCCTTGTCGGCCGCCTTCTCCTTCTTGGCGCGCCGCTTCTTCGGCTTCTCTTCCGCCGGCTGTTCGGCAGGCGGCTCCTCGTCTTTCACCTCGAGGTTCGCCATGAGCCACTCGAACGCCTTGGTCTGACGGATGCTCTCTTTGAGGATCGGGAGCGTGCCGGCGCTTTCGAGCTGCTCGCGCAGACGGCGCGCCTGCTCCGAGTCGCCATCGGCCATGCCGAGGATCGCCTGCTCGATGTCCTCGTCGGTGAGCGCGAGCCCCGCGGCCCGGAACAGCGCCTCGAGCGCCAGCTCCTCGCGCACCCGCAGCTCCGCCTGGCGGCGGATGTCGGCCTGGATCTGCTCGACCGTCACGCCGGTGGCCTCGACGTAGTCCGACAGCGTGATGCCGCGCTCCTCGAGGGTCTCGAAGAACTCGCGCGTCATCGAGTTCATGCGGTTCTGGATGAGCTGCTCGGGCACCTCGCCGTCGAGGCGCGACGAGATCAGATCCAGCGCGAGCACCTCGATGCGCTTCTGACGGCCGGTGGCCTTCGCGCCGTCGAGCTTCTGGCGGATGTCCTCGCGAAGCTCCTCGAGCGTGTCGAATCCGCCGACGGAGGTGGCGAACTCGTCGTCGAGCTCGGGCAGCACTTTCGCCTTGACCTCGTGCACGTCGATCTCGAACCGCGCCTGCTTGCCCACGAACTCGGGCACCGACGACGTCTCGGGGATCTCGAACTCTGCGACGACCTTCTCGCCCGCCTTCGCGCCCACGAGAGCGCGCTCGAACTCCTCGGGCATCAGGCCGCGGCCCGTCTCGTACAGGTAGCGGTCGACGGTGTTGCCCTCGTACGGCTCGCCATCCACGGTGCCGACGAACGACAGGTCGACGAAGTCGCCGGTCTGCACGCCGCGGTCGACCGGTTCGAGCGTGGCGAACCGCTCGCGGTAGTGCTCGATCTGCGCATCGATCTCCCGCTCGCTCGTCTTGGCGGGGCCGGCGTACACGACGAGCCCGTCGATGGACTTGAGCGAGAGCTCCGGCCGCACGGCCACCTCCGCCGTGTAGGTGTACGGCTGGCCAGGCTGGAGCGCGTCCAGCTCGCCGGTGTCCGGCGGCTCCATCGTATGCAGGTCCTCAAGCGAGAGCGCCCGCATGTAGGTGTCGTCGATCAACCGCTCGAGCGCGTCCGCGAGCACGGCCTCGCGGCCGACGTGCGTGTCGATGATCGGCCGAGGGATGCGGCCCTTGCGGAAGCCGGGGATCCTGAGCTTGTTCGAGAACTCCTTGTACGCGGCGTCGATGGCCGCGTCGACAGTCTCGGCCGGCACGGTGACGGTGAGCCGGACGCGGTTGCCTTCCAGGCGCTCTACGGATGTCTGCAATGCTCCTCCTGTCGTGCAGGGATGCCTGTCGGGGCGTGGTGCGGGCGAGAGGGGTCGAACCTCCACGAGTCGCCTCACCGGGACCTAAACCCGGCGCGTCTGCCAGTTCCGCCACGCCCGCACGCACCGGCGCAAAGCCGAGGAACCACTATAGCAAAAAGGCCGGGCGGTTTCCGCGCCGACCTTGTGTGCGCTGGTGGGCCGTATAGGGATCGAACCTATGACCTTGGGATTAAGAGTCCCCTGCTCTGCCAGCTGAGCTAACGGCCCGAGTGCGTGGTTATTCTAGCGCCTGCGCAGCGGAATGCAAGCAGGGGCGCGAACAGCAGGGCTGGCGAGGGGCTCGCGGGCTGCACGCCGCCTCTCGGCATTCGGGGCACTATCTGACGCAGCTCAGGAACGGTACGTCCGAAGTCGGGGAAGCGCTCAAGGGAGCGCACCCGCTCCATCGTCTCATCAAGCCAGCGCAGCGCGGAGGCCGGCCGCTCTGCAGCCATGCAGTCGACCGCCTCATCAAGCATCGACTGCGCCTGGCGGGTCCAGACGACTCTCACCGGGCGAGCCTTGCACGCGCGCGCCTCGACCTCGCCGTGCGGCGCAACGTCACCTTGGAGCATCTCCTGCTCCCCGGAGCGAAGGGCCCGCAGGAGCGCGATCTCGTCGAGCAGCCCCTCGTACACTTCGACATCCATGAGCACAGCAGCGCTCCGACCATGCTGCGTCAAAATCACCGGCCGCTTGGTCGCGCGCAGCCGATCAAGCACGGCAGACGTGATCGCGCGGAACTCAGTGACCGGTCGAACATCGGTCGATGGACGGAGTTGAGCCATGGGGCACCTCCGATACGAAACGTTACTACGGTCTACCGTACTCTTAACGGGACTCAAACCGCCCGGCATGGTTGGGGTAAACGTCTCGGCGCTTCACCAGCGGCGCGCCGGCGAGCGCGTGTCCCGAGTCTACCGCACGAGGCGCGCCGTCTGTGTGGAAGCGCTTGTCAGCCACTCCCTAACGCCTGGGGCGGAACTCGACGTTGTCCATTCCATCGAAGTGGGCGTCCTGCGTCCACAGCACGGCCTCGTGTGAGCGCGCAGTGGCAAGAATGATCGCATCCGCCATCGGAAGCCCCGTCTCGAGCGACAGCCGTGCGGCGTCCAACGAGAGCGAGGCGGAGAGTTCGACGACGGTGCCTTGCATCATCACGCCGACGGCATCAAGCGCCGTGCTCTCGCCTGCGATCTGGGATGTTCGCTTGAACACCTCGAACAGGGTCAGCGTGGGCACGACCAGGCTCTCCGGATCCTCGATCGCTGGTGCGAACTCCGCAGCGTTGGGGCCATCGCCGAAGTACTCGAGCCATGCCGAGGAATCAACGACGTTCACACCCGGTCCTCCCGGTCGCGCTCGAAGGTGGTGTCTAGGCCGCGCAGCATGCCGCGAAGCTCGCGTGCCGACTTCAGCGGGATGAACTCGATCCTATCGCCGTATGCGATGACCTGCACCTTCTGCCCAGGGACGAGGCGCAACTGTCTGCGCACCGACTTAGGGATGACGATCTGATACTTGGGAGAGATGGTCACCGTATCCATGGCGACGCCTCCAATCGACATACGAATACTATATCGATATGAGAATCGTACGACAAGAGCGAAGCTCCCGCGGAGGCAGAGTGACATGGGAAGTGGCTAACTAGGATCACGGCCATTCCGCCGGCAACGATCATCCCGCTCGGATGACCAGGTACGGGTTCATGCTCACGGGGTCGGAAAGCTCGCCGGGGTGGATGTCGCGCGCAAGGAAGCGCGCGAGCCCAGGCGCGTAGCAGCGGTTCCAGCACCAATAGAGGCCGGTCGCCTCGTCGTAGCGGTAGGAGGCGTAGCGGTAGGGGTTGGGCACGGACTCGTGCGCAGAAAGCGGATTCCCCCACGGGTCGTAGGAGTACGCGTTGACGACGGCGCCCGCAGAGTCGGTAAGCGCCACCACGTCGCCCCGGGCGTTCAGGCAGTAGAAGTACGTCTGTCCTCCCCTCGTCATCGCAAAGAGCCTACCAGACGGATCGTAGGCGTACGAGGCGAGGATCGCGCCTTCAGCGTCGGTCTCGGCGATCACGCGCGCGCTTAGCCCGTCGTAGCGGTAGAAGACGGTCGCGGTGCCCTCGGTCGCGGAGATTCTGCGGTTGAAGGCGTCGTAGGCGTAGGCGGCGATCGTCGCGCCTGTGGATGCGTCTGCCACCGAGACCAGGCGCCCTGCGGCGTCGTAGGCGAACCGGCGCTTGCCGTCGCAGGTGAGGTTGCCTGCCGCGTCGTACACCGAGCAGGCCAGAACCTCGCGCTGTCACCGCATAGACCACTTCCGACGTTGGGGGGAGAGCGCGGCGTCCGAGCCACCGAGACGATTCCCGGGCCTACCCGATGAGGGTCTCGGGCTCACTCCTCGTCGAGACTCCGTGCACCGCCGTCGCTCGCGTCCGTCGCGTCGTCGAAGCGCCTGACTTCTCGCAGGATTTCCAGCCCTGGCCTTCGATCGAGCAGCGGGTACGCCTCGGTCATGGACTTCATCCGCTCCAGCGCGCCGAGGACGCGGCGCCGGCGCGCCTTGGTCTCTCGTCTCTCGCACGCAGTCACGGCCGCTCCCCGCACGCCCCTACAAGTCGATGCCGTTGGTGACCCGCTTGTCCTCGGCGCGCTTGGCCATCTTGGTGAGGAACTCCATGTTCGACGAGGTCTGCTTCAAGCCCTTGATGAGCATCTCGAGCGCGCGCTCCGGCGAGTCCACACCGTGCAGGATGCGCCGCAGCCCCCACACGAACGGCGCCTCCATCGGATCGAGCAAGAGCTCCTCTTTGCGCGTGCCCGACGCGACCACGTCGATCGCCGGGAAGATGCGGCGGTCGGCCATGTTCCGGTCGAGGCGGAGCTCCATGTTGCCGGTGCCCTTGAACTCCTCGAAGATGACCTCGTCCATCTTCGAGCCCGTGTCCACGAGCGCGGTGGCGAGGATCGTGAGCGAGCCGCCGTTCTCGATGTTGCGAGCCGCGCCGAAGAACCGCTTCGGCGGGTAGAGCGCCGTCGAGTCGACGCCGCCTGAAAGGATGCGGCCCGAGGCCGGCGTCGCGAGGTTGTACGCGCGCGCCAGGCGCGTGATCGAGTCGAGCAGGATGACGACGTCGTAGCCGCTTTCCACGAGCCGCTTTGCGCGCTCGAGCACCAACTCGGCCACGGCGATGTGGTTCTCGCTCGGCATGTCGAAGGTCGACGAGACGACCTCGCCGTGGATCGACCGCTCCATGTCGGTGACTTCCTCAGGCCGCTCGTCCACGAGCAGGCACATGAGGTACACCTCAGGGTTGTTCGCGGTGATCGCAGCGGCGATGTCCTTGAGCACGGTCGTCTTGCCCGCCTTCGGCGGCGAGACGATCAGTCCGCGCTGGCCCTTGCCGATGGGCGCGACGAGGTCGATGACGCGCGCGGTGATGAACTGCGGCCCGTGCTCGAGACGCAGGCGCTGGTCGGGGTAGACCGGCGTCAAGTCGCGGAAGTCCTTGCGGCCCCTCGCCTCCTCGGCGTCGATGCCGTTGACGCGGTCGACCTTGATGAGCGCCGGGTACTTCTCCGACTCGCGCGGCGGCCGCACCTGGCCGTGCACCAGGTCGCCGCGGCGCAAGTCGTGCTTGCGGATGAGCGACATCGAGCAGTACACGTCCTTGTCGCCCGGCAAGTAGCCGCTCGTGCGCAAGAAGCCGTAGCCCTCAGGCAGGATGTCGAGGATGCCGTGCACCTCGACGAAGCCCTCGGCGCGCACCTTCGCCTCGTAGACGGCCTCGACGATCTCGTCCTTCTTCTTCAGCGCCTTGACGTCGAGCTCCAACTCGGCGGCCATCTGGCGGAGCTCCGCGACGGTCTTCGCGGCAAGCTCCTCGCGGGTGATGGACGGTGCGACTTCCTGCGGTGCGCCTCCGCGGCGCCCGCGCTTGCGGGGTCGTGCGCTCATGCGTTCTTCACTCTCTCCCAGTCGGCGAGGAAGGCCTCGAGGCCTCTGTCGGTCAGCGGATGCTTCACGAGTTTCTGCAGGACGGCGAACGGCACCGTCGCGATGTCGGCGCCCATCAGCGCCGCGGCGACGACGTGCTGGTTGTGGCGGATCGAAGCGGCGATGACCTCGACGTCGTGCTCGAAGACGTAGTTGCGCAGCGCGGCCACGATGTTGCCGAGGTGCTCGAGGCCGTCTTCGGAGATGTCGTCGAAGCGGCCCACGAACGGCGAGACGTAGCGGGCGCCGGCGCGCGCCGCCATGAGCGCCTGCGGCACGGTAAAGCACAGCGTCATGTTCACCGCGATGCCGCGCTCAGCAAGCGTCTTGGTCGCGGCGAGCCCTTCGGGCATCACCGGCACCTTCACGACGACGTTCGGCGCGATGGCGGCCAGTTCCTCGCCCTCGCGCACGATGCCGTCGCGGTCAAGCGAGACCGTCTCAGCCGACACTGGGCCGTCGCAGATCTCGCAGATGCGCTTGATGTGCGCGTGGAAGTCGGAAAGCTTCCCGCCGATCTTCGCGTACAGCGTGGGGTTCGTGGTCACGCCGGCGAGCACGCCCCACGAAGCCGCTTCTTCGATCTCGCCGATGTCTGCCGTGTCCAGGAAGAACTTCATGCCTCGTTCGCTCCTTCGTGCGATTCGCCCGCTGCGCGGGGGCTTCCGTCCTCGTCGTGCCGTATCGCGGCGTTCACGACCAGCTCCAGCACCTCGGCCACCGTCCGGTCCAACTGGTGGCTGTGCACCACCGGCACCCCGTGCTCGACCGCCAGGTCCTCGATGTAGCGGCCGAGCAGCCGGATGTTGCCGAAGTTCGCCCGGTACTTCTCGAACGGCCGGGTGCCGTCCGTCTGTATCTCGCGGATGTAGAAGCGGCTCCTGTGCGCCTCTTCGTCGTCGACCGCGATGAGCAGCTGCACCACCACTGCGTTCGAGAACTGCGAAGGTTCGATGTACCCGGGGACGACGTGCACGCCTTCCACCACCAGGCTCTCGCCTTCGATGGTGGCGCGCTCGATGAGCGAGCGCACGCCGGTCACGACGACGGCGGTCTGTTCCCGGAAGCCGACGATGACCGGATTCGCCCCGTGGGGCACAGGGACCCTGAGCCCGCGCCATGCGTTGAACGACGACTCGTAGATCGCCGGCATGAGCTCGCGTGCAAAGATACCACGCATCACCTCGCGGATGGAATCCGTCGAGACGATGCGGGTAATGCCCAGCCGGTGCGCGATCTCGGTGGCGATCGTCGACTTGCCGACGCCGGTGGTGCCGCCGATCATGATGATGAGCGGCCGCTCGAGCTTCGAGAGCTCGATCAGCTTGACGTAGCGGTCCGCGTACTCGTCGCCGGCGTGCTGGCGCAAGATGCGCTCCGCCATCTGCTGGAGCTCTCGCAGCGTGATCTGCTTGATGCCGCGCTCGACGAGCTCGTCTTGGAGACGCTGCGCCGCGACGTAGGCGCGGGCAGGCGAAAGCCCCGTCGCGGTGAACGACTGCGTCATCAGCCCGCGGCTGTACGGCAGCCCGTGCTTCTCGTCCTTGATCAGGATCGGCGGGACCTGCGGCGCCATCACGCACCAGCCTTCCCGCCGCGCGCGAGCGCGAGGGCGTGCGCCGCCTCGATGAGCCCATCGAGATCGTCTCCCTCGACGGGCTGGGGCACGTTGTCGGCGAGCACGGTGCGGATGCCCAGCTCCTCGCCGAGCGCCGCCACGACGTCGATCGCGGCGGCTTTGAGCTCGGTCAGGAAGACGTCCGCCGTGCCCGCGGCCGCGGCGAGGTCCTCGCGGAGCCGCGCGCGGTTCGAGAGGTGCGGGCTTGCGGCCACGACGGTGCAGCCGTGCTCCGCTTCGAGATGGCGGACGAGGTGCTCGAGGAGCGCGGGCGGCGCGGTGGACGCGAACACCACGCGAGCGCCGTCGATCGGTTCGAGCGGCTTCGGGCGGAACACGGTGCGCACGACCGGCACGCCCGGTCGGATCCGCTCGATGGCCGCGACGAGCCCGCGCACCTCCTCGGGTGTCGCCACCGGCTCCTCGGCGCCGGCGATCACCACGCCGTCGGCGCGCGCCAGGCGGAACGGCCCGAAGTAGCCCTCGACGTAGCGGAGCCCTTGCCCTGCGCCGATCACGAGCAACGTCGCGTCGGCCGCGACAGGCGGGATGGCCGCTCCAGAGCCCTCGAGGATCACCAGGTCCTTGCCGAGCGTGTCGGCGAGCCGAGCGCCTTCGGCGACGTTGCTGAAGAACGTCTCGCCGGCAAGGCCGCCGCCGCACCTTCGGCAACCCACAGTCGTCACGCGGCTCATCATCGCGTCCTCGTAGTTGTCCGAGGCCGCGTGCTTGCCCTGGCGCGCAAGCGCGAGCAGGTCAGCCGTGGTGAGCGCCACCTCGTCGCCGCGGATCAATTCGGGCGCGACCGGCCCTCCCCTGCCCATCGCGACCACGACGACGTCCACGCCTCGGGCCTTCAGCCACCGCGCGACGTGCGCCGAGACCGCCGTCTTCCCGACCCGCTTGCCGGTGCCGATGATCGCGAGCGCGGGCGTCCTCAAGTCGAGCTTCGCGCGCGGCGGCGAGAAGACGAAGTCCGCGCCGCGGTACTCCACGCCGTGCGCGAGCGCGATAGAGGCGAGCCGGAACCGGTCGTCAGCGGTGAGGACCGGCTCGTCCGAGAGGTCGACGACCGCGTGCGGGCGGTATCGCTCGATAGCCGCCACGAGCGCCCGTTCGGCCGTCTCGCCGCGCACGACCGGGACGCCGTACACGTCGTCTTGACCGGCATCCACCTTCTCCGTGCCGCCGACGAACGCCGCCGTCACGATGTCGAACTCGGAGGCGAGGGCGGCGAGCGCCGAACGGACGACCGGCGGGTAGTGCTCGCCGTCGATGAGCGCCACCACGGTGCTCACGAGGCGTCACCTCCGAGCACAGGCACAGCCTCCCGCTTCGGCACATCCACGGTGCGCGTCGCCCGCGGGAAGTCAGCCACGACCTCCGGCGGGTCGAACGGCCGCTTCAAGACGACCTTCACGCGCTCCTCGTGGATCTCCACGATGTTGTAGCAGGCCTTGGCCTTGCCGCGCAGACGGTAGGTGCACGCAGTGCCGGCGTTGACGACCACCATCTGCTCGAGCCGCCACACGTTCGGCACGTGCTTGTGGCCGCACAGCACCATGTCGCAGCCGCAGTTCGTGAGGATGCGCAAGAGGTCGCCCGCGTCGTGCACGATGTTGCGCTCGCGTCCCGTGCCCGGCACCGGCAGCAGGTGGTGGTGCAGCGCCGCGATCTTGAACTCGTCCGGCTCAGAGAAGCGCTCCTCGATCCATCGGTACCGCTCGCGGCCGACGCGCCCGGTGTCCAGATCGGGCTCCGACGAGTCGAGCCCGAGGATGCGGATGCCGTCGAAGACGATCTCGTTCGAGCGCGCGCCGAACAGCTCCTCGAAGTGCATGTCGCCCACGTTGCGCGCGTCGTGGTTGCCCGGGAGCACCATCATGCGCGGCACGCGGATGCGCGACAGCAGCCGCTTGGCGGCCCGGAACTCCTGCCGGAACCCCATGTCCGTGAGGTCGCCCGTGACCACGACGGCGTCTGGCTCAAGCTCGTTGATCTCGTCGACGACGCGCGTGGCGAGGCTCGGTATGTGGTACTGCGAACCGAGGTGCAAGTCTGAGATCTGCACCACGATGCGGGGATAGCTGTCGCTCACGGGACCTCCCGGACGCATGCGGGATTCTGGCGACGTGCTCGGACAGGGGGTGTGCGCTTATTGTTCCCAGAACGGGGGCGTGCAAGTCAAGAGGGGCGCAGCGAACGTCAGTCCGGGTCGCTGGCTTCCCCGGCAGCCGTCTCGGAGCGGTCGCGGAGGAGCATCGCTTCGCGCAGCGCCGCAAGCACGACGCCAAGCGCCAGCCCGAGGATCGCTGCCGTCGCCGCAGATGCTCCCCGCCTGCGCGCCGGCGCGATGTCGTCGGTCGCGACGTTGCCGTTGTAGTAGTACGTCGAGCGCATCTGCCGGAGCGCGAGCTTGTCCTCGTACAGCTTCATGCGCATCTGCCACTGCGTCGCGACGATGTCGAGAGACAGCTGCGCGTCCCGCCGCCCAGAGGTCTGGTTGTCGATGCGCCGCACCGCGGTGAGGCTCTTCTCCGTGTCTTCGATCCGCTGTTCGAGCGCACGGATCTCGGCGCCGCCCATCTCCACCGCGCGCTCGACGAGCGCCCGCGCCATCGCGGTGACCACGCCCGCGGCTTGGCTCTCGTCGCGGGACTGGAAGCGCACGACGAGCCGGGACTGCGGATCGTCGAGCGTGTAGACGGACAGGCTTGCGCGCAACGCTTCTGTCGTGGCGCCAGAGGCTTCGACGACCCGCGCTACGACGCCGTCCTTCTCGGCCTCCTGCATCATGTGATCGGGGCGCGGCAGGTCGGGGTACTTCTGCAGGAACGACGCGTCGATGGCGATGACGGCCCGGGCCTCGAACAGCGGCTTGCCAGGCCGGCTCGCGAACGCGAGCGCTGCTGTCACTGCGAGCGCGGCGACCACGACGGGGACCCACCACTCCCGCCTCACGATGGCGTCCCAAGAGCGCGGCTCAGATCGCACTCGCCTCACCAAGCTCCATACACTCGCGACCGCACGAAGCAGCGAAGAGGCCTGCGAAGATCCACAGGTACTCGAAGTACAGATAGTACTGGAACAGCGACTCGACGACGAGCACGAGCGCGCCGGCGGCAGCGGCCGCGGCGATCGGAGGCCAGCCCGCGCGGGCCGCGCGTCTGGCAGCGAGCGCCCCGGCAGCGGCGGCCGCGATCAGCGCGATCGCGCCGAGGACGCCCGTCTCCGCCACGAACGACAGCGGAACCTGGTGCGGATGCGTGATGCGAGGAAGCGCGCCGGGCAGCCGGTACTCGGGGTAGACCGCGTCGTGCGCGCCGAGCCCGATGCCGGCAGGAGCGCGATCCACGAACATGCGCAGGTCCGAGACGGCCATGAGGTAGCGGGTCGAGAGCGACGTCGCGGACGCGGGGCGCAGCAGCTGCGCCATCCGACCCCACACACCGCTCGGCACGAAGGGCGCCGACGCGACGACGAGCGCCACGAGCGCTGCCGCGATGGCAGCGCGCCGCTTCTTCGGCGCGGTCACGATGACGAACGCAGCTCCGGCTGCAAGCCCGACAAGCGCCGACCGCGAGGAGGTCACGACCACGCCGGCAGCGCATGCCATGCCGCCTGCGAGCCACGGCACGGCGTCACCAAGCCGCTTGGAGTGCACGGACAGCGCCGCGGCGGACACCGCAGCCGCAGAGAGGTAGCCGCCAAGGAAGTTCGGGTCGCGGAAGAACGCGGCCGGACGCACGACCTCTTCGAAGGCGCTCAGTCCTTGCACGGCCGCCCGCCCGATCTCGAGCTCCGGGACCAGCAGCTGCACGACTGCGACGCCGCTCATCGCGGCGCCCACGGCGACGAGCGCGCCGAGGATCGCCTTGGCGCGGCGAACGTCCGACGCCAGAGCCGCCACGACGGCCGCGATCGCCACCATCAGCGCGAGCCGCGCGCTCGCACCGAAGGCCGCGGCAGCATCAGGAGCGGCCGCAGCCGACACGAGCCCTGCTGCCGGCAGACCGGCGAGGGCTGCGAGCAGGGGCGCGGCAGAACGAGGGATGCCTGTCCCAGCGGCCGGCATGCGCACGATCCATCCGGCCAGCAGACCTGCGAGGGCGGCGTGCGCCGCGGTGAGCGGGACGCCAGGCGGCCCGACTGAAAGCGCGTCGAAGAACGGCAGCACGCACAGCCACGCCACGAGACCGCCGAACGGCCACGCGATCCCGAGCGCGAACAGCGCCAGCCCCGCAAGACCGGCCGTCGCCGCGGCGTACGGCTCCCACTGCGCTCCCGCCACGGCCGCCCAGCCGGCGAGAGCGGACGAAGCGAGCAGCGCGGCGGCGAACGCCCCGTTCCGCGTATGCGCGCTCCAGTCGGTCACTTCGTCGCCCTCTCAGGCGACGCGCTCGACGACCGCTCCTCGGCGGTCGACGGGCGCCACCAGCGCAGTCCTGCCGGAAGGCAGCGAGACCGCCCGGGCGGCCGCCTCGGCCCGCTCGAGCGCCTCGGCGTCGTCGTCACCGGTGAACAGCCCGAGCACCGTCGGGCCGGCTCCCGAGAGGACCGCGGCGGTCGCGCCAGCATCGAGCAACGCGCAGCGGGCCTGCTCGATGTCCGGCACGAGCGGCGCCCGGTAGGGTTCGTGGAGGTAGTCTCGCGCACCAGCCGCGATGAGCCCGTCCCGGCCCGTCACGATGCCGAGCGCGAACAGCGCCGCACGCGCCGCGTTCGCCGCGGCGTCGGCGTGCGGCACGGAATCGGGCAACGCCTGACGCGAGACCGCCGTCGGCAGCTCACGCTCGCTGATCGCGGCGACGACCGCGACGCCGCAGCCAGGCTCGAAACGCTCGACGGCCCACGCATCGCCCTCGCGGCGAGCCACCACGAAACCGCCGAGCAGCGCCGCGGCTGCATTGTCGGCATGGCCTTCGCCCTCGACGGCACGACGCACGATCTCCTCGCGCGACATGCCGCAACCGCACAGCGCATCGGCCAGCAGGACGCCGCCGACGATCGCAGCCGCTGACGAGCCGAGCCCCTTGCCGACCGGCACCCGGTTCTCGCAGCGGATGCGGAGCGCCCCGTCGAACCCCGCCTCCTCGAGCACGCGCTTCGCCGCCGCAGCGACGAGGTTGCTCGCATCGCGCGCGAGCCGCCCGGAGCCCTCGCCGGCGACCTCCACGGACCACTCGTCAGCGGTCTCGGCCTCGAAGACGTCCTCGACATCGAGCGCGAGCGCGAACGAGTCGAACCCCGCGCCGAGGTTGGCCGACGTCGCGGGGACCCGGACGACCGCTCGCCGTGGCGACGTCACAAGCTCTCCACCCGGATCATGTTCGCTACCGCGCGCACCTTCTCGAGAGCGCCGATGTCGTCCAGCGCGGCCTTGACCGCGCGCTCGGAAGCCTCGTGCGTGAGCCACACGATCTCAGCGACGCCGTCGCTCACCGAACGCTTCTGGATGACCGAGGCGAGCGAGACGCCGTGGGCGCCGAACACCGCGGCGACCGACGCGAGCACGCCCGGCTCGTCGAGCACGTGGAGCCGCACGTAGTAGCCGGTGACGAGCTCGCCCATCTCGCGCACCGGCAGGTCCTCGGAGCACGTGCAGCCGACGAGCGCGACGCAGCCCGTCTGCATGTGGCGCGCCACCTCGATCACGTCTCCGACGACGGCGGACGCGGCCGGAAGCGAGCCTGCGCCCTCGCCGAAGAACATCGTCTCGCCCACCGAGTCGCCGACGACGAAGATCGCGTTGTAGACCCCGGAGACCTTCGCGAGCGGGTGGTCGGCGCGGATCATCGCCGGATGCACGCGCACGTCGATGCCGCGCTCAGTGCGCCGCGCGACGGCGAGCAGCTTGATGGCGTAGCCCATCTCAGCGGCATACGCGATGTCGACCGGCTCGATGGCGCGGATGCCCTCGGCCGGCACCTGCGAGAAGGTGACCCGCGAATTGAACGCGATCGACGCGAGGATCGCGATCTTCGCTGCGGCGTCGAGGCCGTCGACGTCGGCCGTCGGGTCGGCCTCCGCGTAGCCGCGCTCCTGCGCTTCTGCAAGCGCCGTCGCGTAGTCGAGGCCGTCTTCGGCCATGCGTGTGAGGATGAAGTTGGTGGTGCCGTTCACGATGCCGTACACGGCTTGGATCTCGTTGCTCACGAGCGAGCGCTTGAGCGGCAAGATGATGGGGATGCCGCCGCCGACGGCCGCCTCGAACATGATGTCGACGCCGGCCTGCTCCGCCGCGTCCATGACCTCCTGGCCGTGCGTGGCCATGAGCGCCTTGTTCGCTGTGACGACGCTCTTGCCGGCACGAAGCGCCGAGAGCACGACCTCGCGCGCGGCGCCCGTGCCGCCGATGAGCTCGATGATCACGTCGAGCGTGGGATCGGCGACGATCTCGGCGGCGTCGGTCGTGCACGCGTCGTACGGCAGGCCGAGCTGCGCGAACCGCTCGGTGTTGCGGTCGGCGAAGCGCGCGAGCTCGACGTCGACGCCTGCCCGCTTCGCGAAGTCCTCGCGGTGACGCCTGAAGATCTCGACGACGCCGCTGCCGACGGTGCCCAAGCCGACAAGGCCGACACGGATGGTGCGCATGGATCCCTCCAGTGTGACGATGTTTCGCCGGTATTGTACCGGAGCCCGCTGATGCGCCGCCGCAGGCTGCACAGACGGTGCGGTCGTCCGAACCCAGGACGCCCGTGCCGTGTCGCCGGGCCGCCTCAGCCGAGGTCGGTCGCCATCAGGTCCTCGTAGGTCTCCCGCCGTACCGACCAGCGCCAGGAGCCGTCGCTCACGAACACGATGCCGGGACGCACCTGCTTGTTGTAGTTGCTCGACATCGAGTAGCAGTATGCGCCGGTCGCGCACACGCACACGACGTCGCCGACCTCAGGCTCCTGGAGCGGCGCGTCGCGCACCACCACGTCGCCGCTCTCGCAGTGCTTCCCGGCAATCGTCACCACGACCGAGCGCGGCTCGCTCGCCTTGTTCGCGATGAGCGCCTCGTAGTGCGCGTCGTAGAGCGAGGTGCGGATGTTGTCGCTCATCCCGCCGTCGACGGCCACGTACGTGCGGATGCCAGGGATCTCCTTGATGGCGCCGACGGTGTAGAGCGTGACCCCGGCGTTCGCGACGATGCTGCGGCCGGGCTCCACGGCCATGCGCGGCACCGGCAGACCGTGCTTCTCGCACTCCTCCTTGATGCCGTCGACGACGACCTTGCCGAAGTCCTTGATCGACGAGGGCTCGTCCGGCACGCCGTACTTGACGCCGAGGCCGCCGCCCACGTCGAGCATGCGCACGTCCACGCCCGTGCGGTCGCGGATCTCGCGCATGAACGCGACCATGACCTCGATGGCCTTCGCGAAGCTCTTGAGCGCGAAGATCTGGCTGCCGATGTGCATGTGCAGCCCCTCGAAGTCGACGCCCGGCAGCGCGATCGCGCGCTCGACCGCCTCCATCGCGAGCCCTTGGTTCAGCCCGAAGCCGAACTTCGAGTCCTCCGCGCCCGTCATGATGAAGTCGTGCGTGTCGGCGGCGATGCCCGGCGTCACGCGGATGAGGACCTTCTGCGAGACGCCGCGCTCGGCGGCCAGCCGCGACAGCCGGTCCAACTCGACGAAGTTGTCGACGACGATGCGCCCGACGCCGGCCTCCACGCACTCTGCGAGCTCCTGGGGCGTCTTGTTGTTGCCGTGCACCTGCACGCGCTCCATGGGAAAGCCCGCGCGCAGCGCGTAGGCGAGCTCGCCACCGGAGGCGCACAGCAGGCAGCAGTCCTCTTCCTCGACGATGCGCACCATCGCGAGCGTCAAAAACGCCTTGCCTGCGTACACCACGTCCACCTCGGGCCAGTGGTAGCGCGTCCAGCGGACGTACTCGCGCAATCGGTGGCGGATGGTCGCCTCGTCCATGACGTAGAGCGCCGTGCCCGCCTCGCGCGCCAGTTCCACGACGTCGACGCCGCCGATCCACAGATGGCCGTCGCGGACCTCCGCCGTCATCGGCAGCACCGCGGCCAGGTCGGCAGCGGTGCGCAGGTCGGGCGTTGCGGGCGGGCGGGGCGTCGATGGGCGGGCTGCCATGGCTGCTCCTTCACATCCGCACGGGCGCGCTCACGCCGAGCAGACGGAGCGCCGCCGCGATCACGAGACGGGTTGCGTCGCACAGCGCGAGCCGTGCCGCGGTGAGCGCAGGCTCGTCAGGATCGATGACGCGGCAGACGGTGTAGAACTGGTGGAACGCGGTCGCCAGATCCTCGGCGTACCGCGTCAGACGGTGCGGCGCACGCTGCTCGGCAGCGGCAGCCGCCACATCCGGGAACTCAGCGATCTTCCGCACGAGCGCGAGCTCGGCGTCCTCGGCGAGCAGCGAAAGGTCGGTGTCCTCAGGGACGAGCCGGGCGGCGAGCGCGTCGACGTCGTCCGAGTCGGAGTCCGCCGCCTTGCGCAGGATCGAGCAGATGCGGGCGTGCGCGTACTGGACGTAGAAGACCGGGTTCTCGTTCGTCTGCTGCTTGGCAAGGCCGATGTCGAAGTCGAGCGACTGGTCAGTGGAGCGCCTCAAGAAGAAGTAGCGCACCGCGTCCGCGCCGACCTCGTCGAGCAGCTCCTCGAAGGTCACCATCTCGCCGGTGCGCTTGCTCATCCGCACGACCTCGCCGTTGCGGAACAGGTTCACCATCTGGCCGATGATGACCTCGAGCTGCCCCGGGAAACCGAGTGCGGCCACAGCCGCCTCCATGCGCTTGACGTAGCCGTGGTGGTCGGCGCCCCACAGGTCGATGACGCGGTCGAAACCGCGCACGCCGAACTTGTCCCAGTGGTACGCGACATCGGCCGCGAAGTACGTGTACGAGCCGTCGGCCTTGACGAGCACGCGGTCCTTGTCGTCGCCGAACGCGGTCGAGCGGAACCACACGGCGCCCTCGTGCTCGTAGACGTGGCCCGCCTCGCGCAGGCGCGCGATCGCGCGCTCGATCTCGCTCGGGCCGCCGTCGGGGCCAGGCGCGTGCAGCGTGCGCTCGGAGAACCAGACGTCGAAGTCCACCCCGAAGGCGTGCAAGACGCGCTTCAGGTGCTCGAGCACCTGCTGGTAGGCCTTCTCCTTGAAGTGCGCCTCGCGCTCGTCCGCGGGCCGGTCGGCCCACGCGTCGCCTTCCTCGTCGAAGATCTCGCGCGCGATGTCGGTGATGTACGCGCCGCGGTAGCCGTCCTCCGGGAACTCGACGTCGCGGCCGCACAGTTCCATATAGCGGGCAGAGACGCTCGCGGCGAAGATGTCCATCTGGACGCCCGCGTCGTTGACGTAGAACTCGCGCTCGACCGTGTAGCCCGCATGCTCGAGCAGCCGGGCGATGCTGTCCCCGAGCGCCGCCCAACGGCCGTGCCCGACGTGCATCGGCCCGACGGGGTTGGCCGAGACGAACTCCACCTGGATGCGCTCGCCCAGCGGCGGCTTCGCGCCGTAGCGCTCGCGCGCGCGGCGGACCCGCGCGACCTCCCGCTGGAAGACCGCAGGCGCGAGGCGCACGTTGATGAATCCGGGGCCAGCGACTTCCACGGAGGCGATGTCGGGATGCTCGGCCACGCGGCGCGCGATGATCTCCGCGAGGTCGCGCGGCTTCATGCCGGCAGAGCGTGCCGACTTCAGCGCGACGTTTGTCGCCCAGTCGCCGTGCGAGGGGTCCCGCGGCCGCTCGACCTCGACGACCGGCGCTTCCGAGAACGCGGCCTCGCCCGCTTCGATCGCTTCGTTGATGGCTTGCGCGAGCAGCTGCTCGACGACGTCACGCACCGTGGCGGCTCCTTCGTGCCGGGTCCTGTGTGGCGTTCCAGGATACCGCAGCGCGCATCGCGAACCAACCGCTGATGCACAGACGCGTGTGGAGCGGCGGCCAGCCGCCTACCAGTGGTACGGCTCGCCGCGGATGATGCGGAACGCGCGGTAGACCTGCTCCAGCAGCACGACGCGCGCCAGCTGGTGCGGCAGCGTCATGGCACTGAGCGAGAGCGTCTCGTCCGCCCGGGCGAGCACCCGCTCGTCGAGCCCCGCTGTGCCGCCGATGACGAACGCGACGGTCGATCGGCCGGCGACTGCGAGCTCTTCGAGACGGGCGGCGAGCTCCTCCGAGCTCCGCTGACGCCCCCGCACGTCGAGCACGACGACGTGAGCGCCGTCCGGCAGCGCGCGCAGCAACCCGTCGGCCTCGGCCTGCCGCGCGCGCTCGGCGCCCTTCGCGAGATCCTGGTCGGGCACCTCCACGACGCGCACCTCCGCATACGGACGCAGCCGCTTGAGGTACTCCTCGGCCGCTGCCCGGAAGTACGGCTCTTTGAGCCGCCCGACGGCTGCGACGACGATCCTCATCGGCGACCGGTATCCGCAGCGAGCGTGGCTGTGAGCGTCAGCCGCTTGTTCCCGCGCACGACCTCGACCTCGACCTTCTCGCCCACCTTGTGCGACCGCACGGCCGCGAAGACGTCCTCGACGCTCGCGATCTCGTCCTTGCCGATGCGCACGATGATGTCGCCGGCCCGGATGCCTGCCGCCTCAGCGGGCGAGCCTGAGACCACGTTCTGCACGTACGCACCTGCGGAGACGGGAAGTCCGAACCGCTCCGCCGTCGCCTCGTCGATCGTCGCGGTGGCGACGCCGAGGAACGGGTGGGTCGCCCGCCCTGTCTCGATGATCTCGTTGGCGACCCCCATCGCGAAGTCGATCGGGATCGCGAACCCGATGCCGGCGAACGCGCCGGACGTCGACTGGATCAGCGTGTTGATGCCGATGACCCGGCCGCGCGCGTCGCACAGCGCACCGCCGGAGTTGCCGGGGTTGATGGCGGCGTCGGTCTGGATGAGCGAGGTGTAGGCGGTCAGGCCGCTGGCGCCTTCGGCCACGCTCGAACGGCCGAGCGCCGAGATGATGCCTGCGGTGACGGTCTTCTCGAGGCCCCACGGCGCGCCGATCGCCACCACCGGCTGGCCGACGCGCAGCTCGGCCGAGGAGCCGATCTCGGCCGCGGGAAGCCCTGTCCTGTCCACCTTCACCACCGCGAGGTCGGTCGACGGGTCGGTCCCGACGACGGTCGCGGTCACGTCCTCGGCTCCGACGGTGACGACGAGCCGGTCGGCGCCCGCCACGACGTGGTTGTTCGTCAGGATGTAGCCGTCAGGACGGATGATCACTCCGCTGCCGTTGCCGACCGCCCGGGCGACCGTCCGCCCGGTGAACGGGTCGAAGCGCAGCTGCTCGATCTGGACGAACACCACCGAGGGCGTCGCTTTGGCTGCTACCGCCTCCGCGAAGCTCACCTCGCCGGTGACCTCTATGCTCACGGGCGCCTGCTGAGCGACCGGCGCCTGGGGCTGGCTGCCGCTGTTGGCGCGCTGCACGGGCACGACGAGCGCGAACAGCAGCGCTGCCGCGAGCCCCGCGCCGATGAAGGCCCCGATGAGCCCGAAGACGAACGGACGCACGCCGCCTCTCCGAGGCGGCTCTGGAGGCGGCGCCGCCGGCGGGACCCACGCAGGCGGCGGGACCACCGGCGGAACGGGCGCGGACTGCGGAGCGACGTCGTCAGACATGCCACACCTCCGGAACGGACAGGAACGCACATCGCACCGGCGATGATACCCCCGGCGTCACGGTATACCGGCGGCCTTCCCGGGCTCTTCACAGAATCTTCGCTGCTGCTGCGCGCCCGCGGTACGCGGAGCGGAGGGGAAGGCGCACGAGCCTACATTCGAAGGCCGGAAAGCGTCTCGAGCGCCCTCAGGCCCAGCGGCAGCAACAACGTGAGCACAGCCGCGATGGCGATGGCCGCGGCAGACGTCCACGCCCGCCGCTGGACGCCCTCGGCCGCTTCCGGCACGCCCTCAGCGAAGAACGCCGGCCGGATCAGTTTGAAGTAATAGCCCGCCGACACCACGCTCATCAGCACGGCGACCACGACGAGCGCCGTCCTCCCGGCGTCGAGCGCCGCCCCGAACACCGCCAGCTTGCCGAAGAAGCCGACCATCGGCGGCACGCCGACGAGCGAGAGCAAGAGCGCCACGAGCGCCCACGCCACGGCCGGTCGGCGCTGCACCAGCCCGGCCCAGTCGTCGAGCGCGGTGCCCTCCTCCGCCGCGACGAGCATCACCGCGAGCGACGGGATCGCGTAGATGATGGCGTACGCAAGCCCGTTCGCGCTGCCTGCGCCGAGAGCCAGCAGGACGTAGCCGCTGTGGGCGATGCCGGAGTACGCCATGAGGCGCCGGATGTCGCGCTGCGGATACGCGCCGAGGTTGCCGAGCAGCATGGACGCGAGCGCGGCCGCTCCGAAGAACAGCGGCACCACCTCGCCTGCGCTGATGCCCGTCGCCAGGCGAAGCAGCGCCGCGGTTCCCGCGATCTTCGGCGCGGTCGACACGAACGCCACCGCCGAGGCCGGCGCTCCCGCGTAGGCGTCCGGCGTCCAGAAGTGGAACGGCGCCGCCGACAGCTTCGCGAACAGCCCCGCGAGCGCGAAGACCGCCGCGAACGCGCCCAGCAGTCCTTGCGGTGCGAGCGCGCCGGCGTGGTCGAACCGCGTCGTGCCCGTCAGCCCGAACAGGAGCGAGAAGCCGTACAGCATCACGAGACTCGTCGTCATCGAGAGCAGGTAGTACTTGAGCGAGCCTTCGAGCGTGCGCGCGTCGCCGCGCTCGTACCCCATCATCACGTACGCGGGCATCGTGCCGAGCTCGATCGCGATGAAGAGCGCCATCAGGTCCTGCGCTGATGCCATGAGCATCCCGCCGAGCGCGGCGAACAGCGCGAACGCGGCCATCTCGCGCACCCGCTCGAGGTCCGCGCCCGAAAGCCACAGCAGGTAGAGCGCCGTCAGCCCGGCCACCGCAAGCCGCGCGTCGCGCGCGATCGCGTCGTAGGCGAGCGCACCTCCCGCGATCGGCGATGCCGTGCCGATGGCGGCGACCGAAAGCGCCGCGACGAAGGCGAGCGCCGACCCAAGCCGCGCCGCGGTGCGGTCGCCGCCGGGCAGCCGCTCCGCGAAGAGCGCCGCGAGCGCGCCGATGATGACGAGCGCCTCAGGCAGCAGGACGGCGAGCTCGGTCACGACCCCACCGCCCTCTTCGCGAGCTCAGCGGCCACCGGCGCCACGTAGCGCAAAAGCGAGTCCCACCACACGCCGACGACGAGCGTGAGCGCCACAAGCGGCACGAGCACGCCGACCTCGCGAAGCGAAAGGTCGGAGATGCCCGCCACCGCCTTCGACGGCTCGCCGAGCACCACGCGCTGCACCACCGAGAGCATGTAAGCCGCAGCGAGCAGCACGCCGACCGCCGAGACCACGACCCACCCGGCCGGCACGAGCTCGGACTTCCACGCGCCGAGCAGGCTCAAGAACTCACCGACGAACCCCGACAGGCCCGGCAGGCCGAGCGATGCGAACGACGCGAACGCGAGCAGCCCGCCCGCCACCGGGGTCTGCACCGACAGGCCCGACACGTCCTCGATCATGCGCGTGTGCGTGCGCTCGTACACCATGCCCACGAGCAGGAACAGCATGCCCGTGATGACGCCGTGCGAGAACATCACCGCAACGGCGCCCGAGATCCCCTCGGCCGTGCCGGCCGCGATGCCGAGCATGACGAACCCCATGTGCGACACGCTCGAGTACGCGACCAGCTTCTTGAGGTCCTTCTGCGCGAACGCGAGCGCGGCGCCGTACACGATCGAGACCGCCGCGAGCGCCGCGACGGCAGGCGCCCACGCGCGCGACGCCTCCGGCAGGATCGGCAGCGTCACGCGGATGAAGCCGTAGGTCCCCATCTTGAGCAGGATGCCCGCGAGCAGCACGGACGCCGCCGTCGGCGCCTCGACGTGCGCGTCAGGCAACCACGTGTGCAGCGGGAACACCGGCACCTTCACCGCGAAGCCCAAGAAGAACGCCGCGAACGCCCACATCTGGAACTGCGCCGGGAACCCGCGGCCCGCGAGCGCGGTGATGTCGAGGGTGCCGCCCGCCGGGTGCAAATAGAGCGCAATGATGCCGACGAGCATGAACACCGAGCCGAACAGCGTGTACAGGAAGAACTTGGTCGACGCGTACTGCCGGCGCGGGCCGCCCCACCAGGCGATCAGGAAGTACATCGGCACGAGCACGAGCTCCCAGAACACGTAGAACAGCACGAAGTCCAGCGCTACGAACACGCCGTTCATGCCCACCGCGAGCAGCATGAGCAGCGCGAAGTAGGTCTTGGGGCGCTCCGAGACGTTCCACGACGCCACCACCGCGAGCACCGTGAGCAGCGCCGAGAGCGCGACCATCGGAAGCGAGATCCCGTCCACGCCGAGGTGGTACTCCGCCCCGATCTGCGGGATCCACCGCGCGCGCTCGACGAACTGCATGCCGGCGCCCGGCTCGAACGCGGCCACGAGCCACACGGCGAGCGCGAGCACGACGCCGGAGACCGCGAGCGCGAGCGCTCGCGACGCGCGCGCGCTCGGCGCAAGCGCGCACGCCACCGCGCCCGCAAGCGGCAGGAAGACGATCGCAGTCAGAAGATGGGAGGCCACCGCTCAGACCCCTTTCACGACCAGCAGAAGCATGACGAGCACGATCGCGCCGAACATCAGCGCCTGGTACGCCTGCACGCGGCCGACCTGGATAGCGCGGACGCGCTCGCCGCTCGCGACGACCGCCGCCGCGGTGCCGTTCACCGCGCCGTCGACCGCTCGCGTGTCGAACCACGAGCCGGCCGCCGACAGCGCCTGCCAAAGCCGTCCGGCCCCGTTCACGACCCCGTCGATCACGCCGAGGTCGAACCGGGCGAGCCAGGCGGCCAGCCGCGCGTACGGCTTCACGACGAAGTTGTCGTACGTGAGATCGAAGTAGAGCTTGAGCGAGAGCGCCGTGTACAGGACGCCGAACCGCTCCTTGAGCGGGCGGGTGTTGAGCACGACCGTCCTGCGGCCGTACACCCACCAGCCCGCGGCGAGGCCGGCCGCGGCTACGCCGACCGAAAGCGCTGCCACGCCCGGCTCCGGCCACGGGATCTCGTGCCCGAGGAACTCCCCGAGGGCCGGCCCGGCGAACCCGACCACGGCCGTGATCGCCGCGAGCACCACCATCGGGGCGAGCATCTCGACGTGCGCCTCTTTGAGGTGCTCGGTCTGCGGCGGGCCGGTGAAGACCCGGAAGAACAGCCGCGCCACATAAAACGCGGTCACGAACGCCGCCAGAAGCGCGATCGCGAGCGCAGCGTACTGGTGCTCGTGCACGAGCACCGTCAAGATCTCGTCCTTGCTGAAGAAGCCCGCCATCGGCGGCACGCCCGCGAGCGCGAGCGCGCCCGCGCCGAACGCGGCCGTGGTGACCGGCATGTGCTTCGCGAGCCCGCCCATCTCGCGCATGTCCTGCGTGTGCGCCGCGTGGATGATCACGCCCGCCCCGAGGAAGAGCAGCGACTTGAAGAAGGCGTGCGTCACGAGGTGGTACATGCCGGCGACGAACCCGCCCGCGCCGAGCGCCACGAACATGTAGCCCAACTGGCTGATCGTGGAGTACGCGAGCACCTTCTTGACGTCGTGCTGCACCGCCGCGAGCAAGCCTCCCGTAAGCGCCGTGAGCGCGCCGACGACGAGCGTGACGGTGAGCGCGACGCCGCTCGCCTTGAAGATCGGCATCGCGCGCCCGACGAGGTACACGCCTGCCGCCACCATCGTCGCCGCGTGGATGAGCGCGGACGCCGGCGTCGGGCCCGCCATCGCGTCAGGCAGCCAGACGTGCAGCGGGATCTGCGCGGATTTGCCCATCGCGCCGAACAGCAGCAATAGCGCCACCGCCGTCGCCGCCGCGGGCTGCCAGGCGTGCTCGTGCAGCACCGCCGCGAAGTCGAACGAGCCCACGGTCGCGTACATCACGAGCAGCCCGAGCGCGAAGCCCACGTCGCCTACGCGCGTCGTCAAGAACGCTTTCATCGACGCCGCGCGGGGCCCCGGCTGCTGGTGCCAGAAGCCGATGAGCAGATACGAGCACAGCCCCATGACCTCCCAGGCCATGTACAGCTGCAGGAAGTTGTCCGCGAGCACGAGCGTCAGCATCGCCGCAGTGAAGAGCGACAGCGCCGCGAAGTACCACCCGATGCGCTCCTCGCGGTGCATGTAGCCCACGGAGTACACCTGCACCGCGGCGCCCACGATGGTCACCACGAGCGCCATGAGCGCCGAGACCGGGTCGACGACGAGCCGGAACGCGAGCTCGGCGCCTCCGACGTGCGCGAAGACCGCCTCGAACGCCGTCTGCGCGTGCGCCTCGTGCCCGCCCGGCCACGTGGCCGCGAACGCCGCGACCGACAGCCCGAGCGAGGCCACGACCGCCGCGACCGAGACCGGCACGAGCCGGTTGCGCCACGCGCGCGGAAGCGGCGCGAGCACCGCGAACGACAGCGCCGGCAGGAGCGGTATGAGCGCGACGTAGCCCACGGCCTACCCCTTCAGCTCTTCCATCGCCTCGAGCTCGACGGTCTTCTTCTGGCGGTAGATCGCAAGCACGAGCGCGAGCCCAAGCCCGATCTCTGCCGCCGAGACCACCATCGAGAACACCGCGAAGAACTGCCCGGTCATCGCCGCCGGGTCGACGAACCGCGTGAGCGAGACCAGGTTCAGGTTCACCGCATTCGCCATGAGCTCGAGCGACATGAGCACCATCACCGCGTTCTTGCGCGAGAGCGCCCCGTACAGCCCGAGCGAGAACAGAACGGCCGACAGCGCCATGAACTGCGCGGCTCCAGCAGGCGCGCCGATCGTCATCGCCGGTCACCTCCCGACCACCACACGGCGCCGACGAGCGCGACGAGGAGCACGAGCGAGGCGATCTCGAACGGCACCGCCCACTGCGTGAACAGCACGCGCCCGAAGTCGGCGACCGTGGGAGGCGCCTCGGGCAGCTTCGCCGCCGGCAGCTGCGCCCGCGAGATCGCCACGAGCATCGCGCCGCCGAACAGCGCGGCGAGCGCCATGCCGCCCCACCCGGGCTCGAACGGCCGCACCGCGTCTTCGCGGCGCCTCAGCGTCAGCATGATCGTGAACAGCACGAGCACCGAGACTGCGCCCGCGTACACGAGCACCTGCACGAGCGCGAGGAACTCCGCGTCGAGCAAGAGGTACAGCCCCGCCGTCGCGAGCATCGTCTCGAGCAGCCAGAAGGCGGCGTGCACGACGTTCCTCGTCGAGAGCATCATCACCGCCCCGCCGATGGTGGAAAACGCGAGCAGCAGGAATGCGACGCCGTTGACGGTCTCAGGCATCGGAGCCCTCACCCGCCTCCCCTGACGCCTTCGCCTTCTCCTCGCGGTGCTTGGCCGCGCTCGCCGCATCCACGTCCGCGAGCAGCGTCCGCCGCAGCTCCGCGGGGTCGGTCACCGCGAGCTCGTAGTCGTGGCTCATCTCGATCGCGCCGAACGGGCACGCCTCCACGCACAGCCCGCACATCATGCACGCGCCGATCTCGTAGCCGAACCGCACGATGCGCTTGGACTTGTCCTCGCGCGTCTCGACGTCCACCGACAGGATGTGGTCGGGGCAGACCCGCACGCAGGTCTGGCACGCCGTGCACCGCGGCGAGCCGTCCTCGAAGTACGTCGGCTGCACCGCCCAGCGCGCGCGCTCGGGCAGATCGACCTTCTCGTGCGGGTACTTCACGGTGATCGGCCCCCGCAGCATGTTGCGGAGCGTGATGCGAAGGCCGTTCAGCAGCCCTGCGCCCCACATCTCAGCCCACCACCCTCACGAGCGCGGGCAGCGCCTTGATGACCACGCCCATGACGACGACGAGCGCGAGCGCGATCGGGATCAGCCGCTTCCAGCCCAACTGCATGAGCGTGTCGATGCGCACGCGGGGATAGGTCCCGCGGATCCACATAAGCACGAAGATCCCGACGTAGGTCTTGAGCAGGAACGTCACAGGCGCGAGCGCGACGCTCACGCTCTCCGGCACCCACGGAAGCAGCCAGCCGCCGAAGAAGAGCGTCACGGCGAGCGCCGAGATGATGAACTGGTTGCTGAACTCAGACAGGAACAGCAACCCGAATTTCATCGCCGAGTACTCGGTCGCCCACCCGGCGACGAGCTCGGATTCGGCCTCCGACATGTCGAACGGCGTCTGGTTCGTCTCGATGAGCGCGGCCACCGCGAACACCGCGAACGTCGGCAGCAGCAGCGGGTCGAAGATGAACCACCGCGGCAGGAAGCCCGCCCACACGCCGCTTTGCGCCTCCACGATGCGGCCGAGATCCGCGCTTCCCACCAGCATCACGATCGGCAGCACCGAGAGCAGGAGCGGCACTTCGTAGGCGATCTGCTGCGCCGCCGCGCGCATGCCGCCGATGAGCGACCACTTGTTGGCCGACGCCCAGCCCGCCATCAGGATGCCGATGGGCACGAGCGAGAGCGCCGCGAACGTGTACAGCAGCCCGGTGTCCAACCGCACGGCGCGCAATTCCGGCGCGAACGGCAGCGCCGCGTACGCCGCGAGCGACGGAACGAACACCGCGAGCGGCGCGACGAAGAACAGCGCGCGGTCGGCCGCGTTCGGCGTGACGTCCTCTTTCGACAGGAGCTTGAGCACGTCCATCGTGGTCTGGAAGATGCCGGACGGACCCGCCTCCAGCGGCCCATACCGCAGGTGCAGGTGGCCGAGCACCTTGCGCAGCATCCAGATCATCACGACGCCGTTGGCGAGCATCAGCCCGAGGCAGGCCGCGACTTTCAGAAGCGATGCGGCAAGCGGGCTCATCGGTCGATCTCTCCCATCATCACGTCGGTCGAGCCGATGATCATCACCACGTCGGCGAGCAGGTGGCCCGGCAAGATCTCCTCGAGCGCCTGGAGCGCGTAAAGCGACGGCCCGCGGTAGCGGAAGCGGTACGGGTGCTCGCTTCCGTCCGAGACCAGGTGCACGCCCGTCTCGCCGCGCGCGGACTCCACGGCGGCGTAGACCTCGCCCGCTGGCGGCTTGATGAGCTTCGGCACCTTCGCCATGTGCGGGCCTTCCGGCATGCCGTCGATGCACTGGCGGATCATGCGCGCGGCCTGCCGCATCTCCTCCATGCGCACCACGTAGCGGTCCCACGCATCCCCGGTCTCGCCAACCGGGACCTCGAAGTCGAGCTCCGGATACGCCGCGTACGGCCGGTCGACGCGCACGTCGTACTTCACGCCGCTCGCGCGCAGATTGGGGCCCGTGAGCCCGAACGCGAGCGCCTGCTCGCGGGTGATGACGCCGATGCCTTTGACGCGCGACTGGAAGATCTCGTTGCCGCCGAGCAGCGCGTCGTGCTCAGGCAGGTACACGTTCTCGAACGTGTCCACGAACTTAAGGATCTTCGCGTCGATGCCGGGCGGCAGGTCGCGCACCACGCCGCCTGGCCGAACGTAGTTGAACATCATCCGCTGCCCGCTGATGGCCTCAAGGATGTCCAGGAGCGCCTCGCGGTCGCGCATCGCGTACAGGAACTGCCCCATCGCGCCGGTATCCAGCCCGAACGTGCCGTACCACACGAGGTGGCTCGCGATGCGGTTCAGCTCGCTCGTAAGCGAGCGCAGCCACTGCGCTTTGGGCGGCACCTCGACTTCGAGCAGCTGCTCGGTCGCGAGCGCGGCGGCGAGCTCGCCCATGATGCCGGCCACGTAGTCGCCGCGGTCCATGAGCGTGCCGAGCGCGTCGTAGCGGCGGTGCTCCGCGAGCTTCTCGATGCCGCGGTGCAGGTAGCCGATCGACGCCTCGGCGGTCACGACCTCCTCGCCGTCCAGCTCGACGATCATCCGGAGCACGCCGTGCGTGGAGGGGTGCTGCGGGCCCATGTTGACGACGAGGTGCTCGGTGCGAAGGCCGTCGACGCCGCCAGGCGCGCGCCGCAAGCCGGCCGGCAGCACCGGCGGGGTGTGCATGCCCTCGCCGATCAGCCCTGCTTCGTAGACCTCGTAGCGCGGGTCGCTCATCGCGTGAACTCCTCCGGCGTGCGCACGGGCACGTCCTTGCGCAGCAGCGGCGGCACGCCGTCCGTGGTGAGCAGCCGCTTCGGGTTCGGGTGCTCGGCGAGCCGAAGCCCGAAGAGCTCGGCCGTCTCGCGCTCGGGCATGAGCGCCGAGGGGTAGACCTGCCAGACGCTCTCCAACTCGCCGTCGTACGGGAGCGCGGTCTTCACGAACAGGTCCTGGCCGCTCGCGTACGAGCGCAGGTGGTAGGTGACTTCTACGTGCTCGCCGGTGTCGATGCCGAGCAGGTCGACGAGCGACTCGAAGCCCGAGTGGCGAAGCGCCGCGAGCGCGTCTGCGACCGCCGCGCGCCCGACGCGCGCCACCACGCCGAGCCGCTCCTCGGCGACCTCGGCGGAATCGACGCCCGCAAGCAGGCGCTCCACGTCAGCCGCGCGCAGCATCGACGCGCTCCTTCGCTTTCTCGGCGATCTTCTTCTGCAGCTGGATGAAGGCGTACTGGACGGACTCGGGCCGCGGCGGGCAGCCGGACACGTACACGTCCACCGGCACGATCTGGTCCACGCCCAGCACGACGTTCGGGTACTCGCAGAACGGGCCGCCCGTCGACGCGCACGCGCCCATCGCCACGACCCACTTCGGCTCCGGCATCTGGTCGTAGAGGCGGCGGACCGTCTCGGCCATCTTGCGGTTGACGGTGCCCGCGACGATCATCACGTCGGCCTGGCGCGGGCTCGCACGGAAGAACACGCCCATGCGGTCGAAGTCGAACCGCGGACCGCTCGCGTGCATCAGCCCCTCGATCGCGCAGCACGCGATCCCGAACGCGAGGTACCACAGCGACTTGCGCCGCGCGAAGTCGAACAGCTGCTCGCTTCGCGCGAACAGGATCGAGTTCTCGCCGGTGAGGCGGTCTAGCGCCACGAGAGCGCTCCCTCCTTCCAGGCATACCACAGCCCGAAGGCCAGGATCGCGATGAAGACGAGCATCTCGATGAGCACGAACGCGCCGAGCGCGTTGAACGCGACCGCCCACGGATACAAGAAGACGGTCTCGATGTCGAAGACGACGAAGAGCAGCGCGTAGACGTAGTAGCCGATGCGGAACTGCACCCACGGAGGGCCCACCGGCTCGACGCCGCACTCGTAGGTGGAGCCTTTGCGCGCGTCAGGCTTGCGGGGCGCCAGGAGGTTCGAGGCGAACACCGTCAGGGGCACGAACAGCGCCCCGACGACGACGAACGCCGCCAGCGTCAGGTGGTCTAGAGCGGCAGTGTGCACGGCACTCCGCACCTCCTCCCCGGACACAGCACGCAGCCGCCCAAGGCGCAGCCCAGGCACGGCAACGCCCGCGCGGCGGGCACCGGGGGAGACCCGTCCGGGGGCGAGGTTGCCGCACTGTAACACGGGTTACAAGCGGCGCGCAAGACTGGGGAGGCGCGTCGAATCAAGATTGCCTATCACGGCTCCGCAAGTGTCCAATTCGCGAGACGAAGCCGCTTCATCGAGAGGTACATGCAGTCGCTTCAAGTCAGCGGCGGCATGCACCTCTGCGCGCCTGGCCTCAGCCTAGGCTGCATTCCGCCAGCTCTTCGCGCAGCGCCCTACCCGTACGCTTCTGCTCCTTCTTCCTTCGCAACCACGGTGTCATACAGACCGTAATGCGTCAGCCCGGGGTGACTGTCGATTCCTGTGTAGCGCAGCGACGCATCCTCATATCGGCGAAACGCGAATACGGCCTGGTTCATGCGCTCTGTGTTGAACACCCTCAGCTGAACAAGTAGATGGAAGTCCTTGACCGTAAGGCCGGTGACCGCGAGGAACAACTCCGGCTCGAGCTTGGTGATGACGTCCTGGAGCGTGTTTTCGCGAAAGTCGGTCAGATACATGAACGCTGGAATGCGTGTAGCGAACTTAATGAGCTTCTCTTGCACGAGTTTCCGCTTGGACTTGTACTCTTTCTCCTCCTCTGTGAGCTGTCGTTTCTCCGTCGCGGTAAGCGTGCCGTCCTTCGCCTTGTTCTTGAGCTCTTTGATCTTCTCGCTCTTGTTGATAATCGTCTCGATCACGTTGTCACCGAGAGCGCGCCAGCCCTCGATGCGCTCAACGGCGGCCATCGCCTCCGGGTTGTCCAGGATGCGCCGAAGGGTCTCGTTGTCGACATTGACGAGCAGCGCGGACTCCCACTTGCGGGCGAGCAGCGTGCCTGAAGTGCCGGCCATCGCGATGTCCAGGATGCTGCCGGCATCAACCGCCACCATGTTGGCGCCGTCGTAGGCCAGGACCGGCAGAAATGAGACGAGATCTCTGACCGCGTTCTCCGGATTCGTCTCATTTGGCGACAGGCCCAGTCCGTACTCGGATAGCTGTCGCAGTGCCCGAGTCGGCGCGAAGTCGAATACGAAGCAGATCGGCTTCAGGATCTCCTCTTCGTTCGGGTCGTCGCCGTTGGGATTCTTGATCGCCCATGGCGACTGCACGCGGAACGCGGCCTGGAAGTATGTCTCCGGTGACGTGAGATTCTTGAGCATCAGGATGGAAGACCACTGCGGCACCGTCACGCCGGTCGTCAACTTGCCGCACGACAGCGTGATGGTCTTCGTGTTGAATCCGCTACCGATCGCAGCGCGCACGGGCGGCAACGCATCCAATCCTATGCCCGCCGAAGCGCCCGCCGCCACCACGACCTTGTAGTCGTGCCAGAAGGTGTTGTGCTTCGCAGCCAGCAGGTTCGCCATCGCGTGACAGGCGGCGACATTCGGCATGAACCAAAGCGAGTGCTGCAAGTATGGCAGTAGACGCACATCTGAGTACGGCCAAGGCGGTCGCGTTGCAGTCCTCAGGGCGTCCACGGTCTGAGGCATGTATGCCCCTCGGATAATATCGAGCCACTTCTGTACTGCATCTTCGTGCTCGAACCGAGCGGTGATTCCTGCACCCGAGGCCGCGAAGAACGCATTGAGATCGAACTCGTCGAACTCCCCAGTGCTCGCGATCGCCAACAGCTCGTCGGGCATCTGGTACGTAAGCAAGCGCATCTGCGGCAAAGCCGCGTAAGGGTTCCATTCGCCGGGATGCTTCGACGCGAACTCCTCTTTGGCGCGCTGTTCATCTATGTACGTCCAGTTGAAAATCTGCTCCTCGATGAACTCACCAGTCGCCAAGGCCCGAAAGGGTGTGCCGGAGAGATACAGATACGCCTTCGCGGCGATCGGCAGGAACTCGGCTTCCTTCTCTGAGAGCACGCTGAGGTCCTCGTTCACCACCTCAAGATCCGAAGCGTACTCCAGGCTGGTCTCCTTCTTGGCGACCTCCTCATCCTCGCCCTCGAAGAGCTCCTTCGCGGTGTCACGCCAGGCGCCGAAGTGGTACTCGTCGAAGACCACGAGATCCCATTCCACCTTGTGGAGCCACTGGTTCCTAGGCTTGATGTTGCCAGTATCGTCGCGACCGAGAAGGTCCTGGAATGACCCGAAGTAGACCAACGGCGTCTTGCGATCGATCCTCCTGGGGTCAAGATCGGAATGGCGCGACATATATAGCCATCCATCGAAGTCCGCGTGCGTCTCGAGGTCTGTGCGCCATGCGTCTTCGACGGCCGGCTTGAACGTCACCACGAGCACACGCCTAGCACCGAGCCTCTTGGCCAGCTGGTACGTGGTGAAGGTCTTGCCGAAGCGCATCTTCGCGTTCCACAGGAAGCGTGGAACCGCGTGCATATCCTCGGCCCAGACAGAGTGGAAGTACGCGTGGGTCTTTTCCACGGCCTCGGCCTGCTCGCGACGCATCTGAAATGTCTCGTGGTGGGTGCCGGTGAACTGCTGGCCGGTTCGCAGCTCGATGAGCACGGTGCGCACGTCAGCGACCGAACACCGCACCCACTCCAGCTCGACGCGCTCGAAGCCCTTCCGGACGAGAGCCGCACGCACGTCGTGGTCGCTGAACACCGACCCGTCATCGCGCTCGGCGGGTTCGTCAATCTCGATCCGGTAGTTCTTGATGGCGGCCGTCTTGACCTGCTCAGCGACGCGTCGTTTAACATCACGGGTGGTCTGCCCGATCTTGAGCAGCCCCCTGTGCGCCTCATCATCGATCGAATATGCATAGATGCGCGGTCGCGCCTTGGGCTTTGGTGCAAGGATCTCGTCGATGGACCGGCTCATTCTCCGAGACTCCTTTGGAACTCCATCGGGCGCACGAGCTTCTCGATGAAGGCGATTTCTTCTTCCGAGATGCCGTACTTCGCGTAGAGGTCCTCGTCCGTCCACACACGCGTCCATTCCTGAACAGGAACGAACGTGTAGACCTTTCGCGTCGTGTCCTGAGATGGCTTGTGCAGTAAGATCAGCAGGCGTGTGAGCCGGCACGTGAGGTACGACAAGGCGCTCTCGGCTTCAGCGCGGGAACCGAACGGTCCGATGCAGAGGTAGGTCTCCGATGAGATCGTGCCCGGCTCCCCGATGAAGGGCGTGCTCAGCACCTTATGCGGATAGGTGTCCCGGTTGCCCGTTCCGGGCGCGGCACGGCCGACATAAACCTTCCAGCAGTCAATGAGGTCAGTGCCCGTGGTGACCGAGTCCCTGGCGATGTAGCCCTTGCCGCCGTTCTGGTAGACGAGCACGTCACCGGGGCCCTTGGTCTTCTTGCCTTTGAACGTTGTCTCGAGTCCGAAAGGCTTCCTCGAACTCACCAGTCGATCGAAACGTCTGTCATCAGGCAGTTGCAGAGAGTCTGACTGACCGCTTTCGACGGCGATGACCTTCTTGAGGATCGACAGCCCCTCGTTGAACCGGATGAAGATGTCCGCGCCCTTCTCCATGAGCGGGCGTGTCGCCGTCGACACCGGCCAGTCCTTGAAGTGCGTGGAGACCCTGCACGGCCCAGGATTGTCCCGGTCCCACAGGAAGTAGCACACGCCCCCTTTGAGCCCGACGCCGGGAAACACATCGGCCGCACTCAGGAAGTCGTCGATCGAGCGCAGACGATCGTCAGCCAGCATCGACTCCCTGAACTCGTCGAGCCCCTTGCCGCCGGCAAACCATCGTGAAGGGATGACCATGCACAGGTATCGCGGCTCCAAGGCCTTCGCCTGCTCCACGAACAGCTGGTAGATGGGGGCGGCGCTCGTACCGTAGCCACCATCATCCAACTGGTATGGCGGGTTGCCGATGATCACGTCGAACTGCATGTCTCCTCCAAAGAGCTCGGCCACACGCGCCCTGACGTCGTCGGTGTGGATGAGAGCGTAGGCGTGGGTCTCGAGGTCTCCGCCGCGGCCCAAGGTCTTCTCGCTGGCGCCGCAGTATCTGCACCGACCACCCACCCATGTGTGCTCGGTCCGCTCGAACCAGATGTTGCCCTGGTCGCTCGTGAACGACCTGGCGACAGAATGCGGACCTTGTGCGTGCTTGGAACAGTACACGCTGCGGCGAGCGAGCAGACTGGTGAGCTGCGTGATAGCGATGCCGAACACCTGCTTGGTGAGGATGTGATCCACACGCTCTCGAAGGTCCGGAATCTCCTCCGCCAAGCCCCTGATGAGCCGACTCGTGATCTCACGGAGGAATACGCCGGACTTCGTGCAGGGGTCGAGAAACCTCACGGAGGAGTCCGCCCATAGGTTCGCCCCGCCGTTGTCGGCCGCCCATGCCTCGGCCAAGGTGTCAAGCATCCTGTTCGCGAACTCGGGCGGCGTGAAGACCTCGTCGTTCGACAGGTTCGCGATGCATGTCAGAACATCGGGATTGCGGCCTCGCAGCGACAGCTGCACCTGGGCGTTCACACTGCCTCCACTGGGTCATCCGACGCAGACACACGGGCCAGCTCGCGAACCGTCATCGGCGGGTAGGTCTTGATGGGCACAAAGATGTCGTGCCTGGCCAGATCGGCGAAGAGCGTGCCCTCCTGACTGAACGCCGCTGATTGAGCCAGAGCGTCGAGTCGGAAATCGCGTCGCTGGAACTTGCCCTTCCCGAGGTAACCCCATTCAGCAAAGGAGATGGGCTGGTCGTCGATGGTGCGCATCGACAGCGCATCGCCGTGGACGAGGTTCTGCGACAGCACATACGAGGCAGCGCCGTAGAGGTCATCTGATTCCTCGAGCTGCAGATAGCTGGATAGGACCTCGAGCATGTTGGCGCGACACTCGGTGATGTTGTCCTCGAGGAGCTCGATCCCGTAGCAGTACATGAGGGCGAGTAGGGCGTAGTGACGCCTCTCATAGTCGGACCTGCCGAACTTGCTCTCGACAACTTCGAGCTTGCGCTGCAACACACGGACGAGGAAGTTGCCACTGCCACATGCAGGTTCAAGGAAGCGCGAGTCAATCCGCTCGGTTTCGCCTCTAACGAGGTCAAGCATCGCATCAACGAGCCACGGGGGCGTGAAGACCTCCCCGTGGTCGGCGACGCGCTGCTTCGACTTGATCAGGTTCATACGCCCATTGTATTCGAGGGGCTGACGTTCGCTCGACATCCATCACCCTGGCTCAAGAACGTCCACGGGAATGTGGAAGCGAGACGTCAGCGCTGGTCTTCGCCTGGTGTTTCGGAGTTGTGGCGCGCAGAACGCGCCTCTCTCAATAGGGATTCTGCGCCACGCCGGATCTCCTCGCCGCGGGCCCACACAAAGCCATCATCGCTTGAGTAGATGTACGTGCTGCCCATGATGGTGTTCGTGTTGAGCAGTGCCGCCAACTTCTTATCAACGGGTATCGACAAGCCCGCTCGCCCCTCGAGCTCACCGGAGAGCATCGCTCTTGGTCCGAGCGGGAAAGTCACACGGGTACTTCTGACCCCAAAGCCGGGGGGATAGGGTCCACGCACAAGACTGCTATCCGTCCAGCGAAGCTTGAGAGGGTGTTCCGTTGTGACAAACGAGTAGTCAGCGCCGTCCGGTATGGCAAGGAGGCTCCAGTTGCGTTCGCGCATCGTGTGAACGATGACCTCGAGCGGCTCAAGCGTCGTGACCTTCAGCCAGTCATTATCAGCGACTCGCACCTCAGAGGATCGAACGAACTCGCGCATCTCCTGAAAGCCGCCGAGATCGATTCCCGCAGCCTCTACCCTCTCTGAGCATGAGGCGAAGACCTCGGGAGTGGAGGTGGCGATCTCGAGCACACGCTGAGAAATCTCCCCGACAAGCCGTGCGATTGAATCGCGATGCCTCGGTGCGCGCACAACCTGTATTGCCAATAGGGCCAGAATCGCCCTCAGGTCCTCGCCCACAGGTGGTGTCGCGCTCTTCAGAACCCTGTAAATCGCTGGAGCGGCGGCTCGTTCGATGTCTGCGAAGACTCTTTCCAGACTGTCTGGGTCAGTCCCGTCAGATATCAGCGTGTTGTAGTTGTTTCGGTACGCCACGCTGTCCGGACGGCCGCGGTACACAATCCCGCGCTCGAGATCGGTCACCGTGAGATAGCCGTCTCGTCTTTCCATATCTGTGAAGGCGGCGAGGTAGAAAGCCGGAACCAAGTGGTGACGCCGACTCCCCGGTGGAAGAGCTTTGGTAGACATTGTTTCGGACAACCGACGGGCTCCCCGTGTAGGACCAGCGGCGGCCAGCCAGTCTACGAATTGCGAGACTACTCCTCTTGGGCCTGAAGCTCTGACACTTTCATGAGCGGAGGCAAGGGGACTGCGACGCCAGCGCGCATCGCCAGGCTGGCCACAAGCTCACGAACATAGGGCCAGACCACCATCGTGGCTACCTTTGCCACCTCGGCAGCCGCATCCTCAGTGAACGCGATGCTCGGCCTCTCGAATAGCACATCGAAGGTGCCTTTGACTCGAACAAAGGGCTTCTTGGTCCTGAGTCGGTGACCTTCTACCTTGAATGAGGTTATTGCGCGAAGGACATTGTCCGCCTCGTCAAGACGCACTTGGTGCTCAAGTCGGACATTGATCTCCTTCTCCTCACGTGAGGGGGAGACATCTCGGCTGACGTCTATGGACGCCCCGCCGAGGAAGACACCGCGCAGCTGGAGTGTCGCCATCGCTGCGGCGACATCATCGTTCAAAGCCGCCGTCTCAGTCCTAGCCATCATCGCGCCTCCCCTTGAAGTTGAACGCACGGTACTAGGTAGCCTGGCGCTGCCTCTTCGAGACAGTGCGCTGTGGGACTGTAGATGAATTCCATCTTCAGTCCTTTACGGCCAGCCTCGTACCGCCAGACCTTACCGTGCGCCACAGGAGCAGCAGCGCTCACTGCGCTTGCTATCGCACTAACTCCTGATCGCACGTCTGACATTCCGGTCTGCAGAGCAGCAATCTGCCGCTGCAGTGCACGCAGAGTCTCCTCTGCGCTAGTCGCAAGCGTCCCTCCTAGACTCTTAGAGATGAAGGCGACCAGTAGGGTGTTGAGACTCACGCCTGCCTCTTCCGCCCGAGCCACGGCCTCTGCATGAAGCCACTTGGGCATCCTGAGTACGACCTTGCCGCTGTAGTCAGCCTCATCGATGGGAGCGGGAATCTCGTGACCTTGCGCTTCCACATGCGCCGTCCAATCCGCGAATGCCTCGCGCAGATTCTCAACGGCCTCATCGATGCTCTCGCCAGCTGATACGCAGCCGGGTAGGCGAGGAATGCTCAGGTAATAGTCGCCGTCCTCGTCGACTCTGACCTGAAACACGTACTCTTCAAACGCATGCTTCTTGTCTGCTCCCCGAGCCATCTACTCCGCCTCCCGCTCTTCATCGCCTAACCTGAAATGGCGCACCATATCGCGGAGCCATATCTTCTTGACCTCACCATCATGCTTCACCGGAAGGGTGAAGGGGTACGGCTCGCCCTCTCGAGAAATCTTGTAGTGCGATTGCTTCTTCTTGCTTCGCTCCCATGTGAATCCACCAGCGTAATCGAGGGCTGCCAACACGTCTCGCAGCTTCATCGGAGCACCTGACAGCAGGCGCTGGTAGGCGCTCTTTGGCGACATCGTCACCGCAGGCCCCCTTCAGGTTCCCATATACCCCGGTGGTGGAGTAGTATCACATATAGTACTATCCGCACGCAAACTGCACTTCCCTACACTATCTGGCGAGGAAACCGAGCAGAACGCAGCCCTCGTGCGGTTGGCTGGATCGGAGCCAGCGAGAGGTGCGTTCAGCTCACACCATGAGGCGGATGCGCTCGCAACGCTCCGCGATGTCTGCCAGGTAGACGCGAACGTCACGCGACATAGCGGACTTCGTCCTTCACGACGCGCTCGAGGGCGGGGCTTAGCGCAGCGACGCACACAAGATCGACCGTGAGCCCCGTCAACTCCTGCAGGTACTGCTTCAGCCCCATGTAGTTGCGGAACGTCGGCCGCGAGAACTCGACAAGGACATCCAGATCGCTGTCTTCAGCCGCGTCGCCTCTCGCGAACGAGCCGAACACCCCGAAGCGAGACACGCCGTACCGCCTGCGCACCTCGCTCGCATGGGCCGCGAGCAGGGCGATGACAGCCTCAGCGTCAAGCATGGCGGCCTCCCTCCGGTCTCTCTGCGAGCAGTATACCGTGGTTCAGAAGTGCTGAGCCGGCGCCGGCATCATCCGTGATGAGGACTCGAGCCCGGCACTGCCGAGCGCTGTCAGGAAATCTGCTCTTGGAGGGCCCTACGGTTCGGCGGCCCATGACAGCCCACTCCACGCTCTGGTCGACCTTCTCCACCGGGTCGCCTCCGCAGTACTGGTACGGCCTCTCCTCGCCGTCTGCCTTCGCGGGGTCCTGCAACGACTCGCCAGCGCAACGCTCTCCCCGTCTTGGACCGCACCGCCGCCGGACAGGCCGGATGCTCGCTCATGCCTGCCGCAACCACGACAGCTGCAAGAGCAGGATGCTGCAACGACCTCTGGCGCCCACGATACCGATCGCATCGGCCAGAGCCCCTTGATGGAGCACGCTTCCACTTGACGTGCGTGACTATCGTGTACACAATAGTGTCACGATTGGAGGCGCACGATGAAGTTCATCAGCGTCCGCGACTTGCGCGGAAAGTCAGCCGACATCTGGCGCGAATTGCAAGACGAGCGCGAGATGGTCATCACCAGCAACGGGCGGCCGGTCGCCATACTTGCCGCCGTCAGCGAGTCGAACCTCGAGGAGTCCCTCGCGGCGTTCCGCCGGGCACGTGCCATCGACGCGGTCGCTGCGATGCAGCGGCGCTCGGTCGCCCGAGGAACCGACGCGTTGTCGGCTGAAGAGATCGAAGCCGAGATCGCCGCTGTCCGCAAGGCGCGCGCCCGTTGAGGATCGTGCTCGACACCAACGTCCTCGTCTCGGGGCTGCTCTCGCCCTTCGGCCCTCCCGGCGAGATCGTCCGCATGGTGTCTTCAGGCACGGTGATCCTGTGCCTCGATGCCCGCATCCGCTCCGAGTACGAGGCGGTGCTCGCCAGGCCGAGGTTCGGCTTCGATCCCGACGCGGTCGCTGCGCTCCTCGACTACATCGATTTCGCCAGCGAGACCTGCGCGTCCCAGCCGCTCGCGCTGCGTCTCCCGGATCCCGACGATGAGCCGTTCCTCGAAGTCGCTCTGGCCTGCTCTGCCGACTTCCTGGTCACTGGCAACGTGGCGCACTTCCCTCCCGAGTCGCGCTCAGGCGTTCAGGTGGTTTCGCCAGCTGAGTTCATCGAGCGGTTTCGCCTTGCGGAGCCGGCTGAAGACGGCTGATTCGGGCGCCGGCCCAGCACGCCACGCGATATGCGCTCGGACAGCGAGCGGCGTGCATCCCGCCGGTCGCAGCCGCTGTGCCACCGTACAGGGGCAATTCGTCCGGTGAGCGTTGGCAGGGTCCTGGGCGAGGAACTGCGCGGTGGCCGGGTCGTCGCAGCGCTTCGAGAGGCAGCACAAGCCCGAGTGCGCGTCGTACGCGTAGCCCGCGTAGCTAAGCGCGTTTGCGCGCACGATCGCCTCTGCGAGCTCAGCGGAGATGCGCGCGGTCGTCGCGATGAAGAAGGGCGTAGACGTGGTGCGCCGGACTCAGCGCACGAAGCGACGGATGGCCTCTGCGGCGTCAGCCTCCCCGTAGCCTTCGAACACGCTCACCACGAGCTGCAAGCGCTCGTTGACGGCAAGCGCTCGGAGCCGAGACCCTGTCCGGCCCTCCTTCGCGTACCACCGCCAGCCTTCGGAGGACGGCAGGGGCTCCCGGGCCGACGTCTCTACGAGCGTGTCTCGTTCTATGAAGAAGCCGACCGCCCGCCGCAACGCGGCGCTATCTTCAAACCGGTCCACGGTGAGGAGCGGGCTTGCGTAGTCCGGCTCGCGGCAAAGCTCGATCGTCTCGACCGTCCCGCTCGGCGCACTGCTTTCCTGGACGAGCGCCACGAACCCCTCGGGCACCTCGAGCCGAGCACCCGGCCCGAGGTCGATCTGGCTTCCTGGGCCTAATATCTCAAACCCCCAGTCCTGCGAGACCAGCCTGTTCACGTGGGCACGGACTGCGAGAGCGCCGCCGAGCACGATCACGGCAAGAACTGCCGCCGCCACCGCGAGCCGACACCACGCCCCTGAACGGGTCCCCATGTGCCTATCCCCCCAACGCATGCGCCAGGGGCAGTTCGATGCCGACTACCCACAGGAACGCCAGACAGAACGGCCCGGTCGCCAGCACCGCCGCGATGGCGGGGGCCGGCCACAAGCGCCGGATACCGAGCACGGTCCCCGCGACGAGGACGCATGACAGCAGCGCGGCAAGCGCCCAGAACGCGGCAGACGGCCAGTCAAGTCCAGAATAGCCCCCTCCCAGCACCTCGGCGACCGTCCGCGCGACCTCCGTCCGAGCTACTATGAGAGCGGCCAACCCCCACGTGATCGCCAGCGCCATGGCAAGCATCGCAACCCAGCCGGCGGCTCTTCTCACGACGGGCGCCTCCCCCCAGCTGAGCCCCTCAGGCCCTTGATCGCCAGGGAGCCCGCCGACGTCCCCGAATGTCCTCCCCGAGTCGCTTGCGGCACCCGACGGACGGCCGCCGGTGCGTTCAGCGGCCTCGAGCGCCGACAGGAACGCATCCTGCCCCCTTCCCCCGGCCTGCCGTCGCTCCAGAAGCGGGGAACGGATCCCGCTCGCCCACGTACCGCACAGCCACCCGTACAGGAAGAGCACGAGAACGCCTAGGCTCCCGGTCCTGCCGCCGGGCACCGACACCCAGATCACGCCCAGCGCCACGCTTGCGGCAGAAAGCAGCGTCGCACCCCTGCCGGCTCTCATGAGCTCTGCAGCCCAACGCGACCCGATGACGAGTGCGGCGCAAACCAAGACCCCGCCCCAGATCCGCTCGCGCGCGTCGGCGTGCGGCAACATCAGGTAGCCGGCCGCCGTCAGCACGCCGCACAGAAGGCCTTCCAGCCCGATCGCCTCGCGTATCGCCCTCATGCGAACACCCCTCCCGGGGACGATGCGCCATCCGCGCACAAGCTCACGACCGCCGCCGGAAATCACGCGCCCCCGCGATCGCTGCGACTGCCACCGCGATCGCGGCTCCGGCCGCCACGGACAGCCCGAACAGCGAGGCAAGCCACACATAGTCGAGACGCTGATGTGGCGGCGCGAAGACCGTTGCGCCCGCGACCATCCCCACCGCGAGCAGCGGAATCCGCAACCGAGACTCGACATCAGGCATCCGGCCCGACTTCTCCGCGAGCGCCAACGATGCGAAACCAAGACCCGCGAGCAAGCCTGCCAAGGCGCTCAGACGGAGGAAGAATGCGCCGAACTCTGCCACTGCCTGCGCGATCCCTCCGTGTGCGCTCACTGCAAAGGCGCCGCCGCTGACGAGCGCCGACAGGCCGACCGGCCAGAGCAGCTGCCGCCACGCACGCCCTGCTGCTGCCAGCGGCGCTTCAGCCATCTTCTCGCCCCCGGACCGCCTTCCGCCAGCATCCCGCCTCGCACGCAGCACCCGTGTCCCGGAGAGGATGTCGTGCGGCGCGCGACCGTGCTCGTCGAGCAGCGCCCACGCCGCAGGAAGACCCAGCGCGAGCGTGGTCAGACACAGGCCGGCCCAGCGAAGCGCCCGCCTTGGCACAGAAGGCGGAGCGCCGCTCTCATCGACGACCGTCAGCCCGAAGACGCGCAGGAACGGGCCGCGTCCGCCCGGAGAGAGGACGCTGATGAGGAAGGACGCCACAAGCACCGGAGCCGTCACGAGCAGCCTGGCATCGAGCAGCGCACGGAGGCCGTCGCCCGCCATCCGGTACCCGATCACGTCGCCGAGAAGCAGGCTCGGACCCCACGGGAGAAGCAGCAGCATCGCCAGCGCCACGCTCGCGACGGCCGCATCGAACACGAGGAGCGCGACCAGATGCGCCGCCACGCGGCGGACTAGGAGCGCCGGTCTGTTCGCGGGCCTGGGAGCAGATCCGTAGTCGTTCACGACGCGCTCCGCTTCACTCGGGGACGTTGCCGAACCGCACCCGCGATGGCGGCAGGTAGACGATGGTTCCCGGTAGAGGTGCCTTCCACGGCTCCGCCGCTCTGATGAACAGCTTCCTGGCGGCCGCCTTCCCGATCTTCTGTGCGGCAAGAGCAGCCGCTTTCCGGGCAACCGGGGCCCATGCGGGCCGCATCTTCGAGACGACCTTGAAGGCGGGCAGCACGGCGATGACGTCCGCAGCGTTGAACATCCAGACGTAGCGTTCCTGGTCCACCCAGCAGTAGTCACTGTAGTCCCTGTCCCCAGTGTACCTTCTGCTGACTTTGGACTCGATGATGAGATAGCTCTCCTTCATCGCCAATCTCCAGACTCGGGCCAAATCACGGTAAAGCTCGTAGTCCCTGTTCTTCCGCCGCTGCTTGGCATAGGTCTTCAGGATTCTATACGAGACGTACGTGCGCACAATCGGGTAGTACCGCGTCGCCCACTCCCCGCTCGGATCCACCTTGCCCACCGGGTCGCCTCCGCAGTACTGGTACGGGCTTTCCTCGCCGTCTGCCTTGGCGGGGTCCTTGGTGAGGAACTGCGCGGCGGCGGGGTCGTAGTAGCGCTTCGACAGGTAGTACAGGCCCGAGTGCGCGTCGTAGGCGTAGCCTGCGTAGCGAAGCGCGTTTGCGCGCGCGACCGCTTCTGCGAGCGCAGCGGAGATGCGCGCCGTTGAAGCCGTAAGGACCTGCCCGGGGCTGCCGTAGGCGTCGTAGGAATAGAGCGCGAAGGGCGCGCCGGAAGAATCGAGGAGCTCGGCGACATCGCCGCGCGCGGTCGTCGCGATGAAGAAGGCCACGGGCGTCGCGGCTGCGCTGCCTTCGTAGATGCCGGCGACAGGCGCGCCTGATGCGTCGTAGAGGTAGGCCACGCCCTCGGTCGTGCCGTCGCTCCTTGCGGTCGTCGCGCAAAGCAGCGAAAGCCCGTCGTAGGCGTAGGTGGTGGTCGTAACGAGCGAGCCTGAGGCCACCACCGAGCGCAGACGCTGGCCGTAGGCGTCGTAGGCATAGCTCGCAGACACGCCCCGAGAGGCGTCGGAGTAGCCGACGAGCCGGTCCGCGTCGTCGTAGGCAAAGCGGACGGTTTGCGGAGAAGCGGGCGTCCCTTGCGAGGCGCGCCTGCCGCGGCTATCGAAGGAGAAGACCGTCTGCGTCGCGCCTTGCGAGAGAAGCGCCGCGATGCGGCCCGAGCCTTGCTCGTAGGCAAGCGTCGCCGTCGGCTCCGAGCCGCGCTTCACCGCTGGTCGGACCACGGGTAGGCGAGCGCCTCGTAGCACGCGACGATCCTGCCGCTGCCGTCCCGGTGCACGATAACGATCCGGCACCCGTCGACGCCGGATGCGCTGCCGTTGACGACCGCGCCTGTGAAGTACGAGTGGCCCTGCGCGAAGCCGACGTCCTCCGCGGCCGGAGGCCCGGTGGTCTCGCGCCGCTCGAGCCCGCGCACCGCGAGCCGCACGAGCTCGCGCTCCTGCCACTGCCCGCGGGCCTCCCACGCCTTGGGCTGGAGGAGCGTGAACGTCACGTCCGAGGGGGCGGCCTCCGCGCCCGGGAACACCTGGGCGCCGCCTGCGACGGTCTCGCCCGGGCGGATAGGGCCGATGGGGAGCTCCTGGCGGCTGGCCGCGCCGTCCGGGCCGCGGGCCTCGACGACGAGCGTCGCCTCGCGCGCGCCTGCCTCCGCATTCGGGTTGCGCACCACATAGGCGACATCCACGGCCAGCATGTACGGGTACGGCACCGCGCCGATCCAGCGCCACGCCGTCTCCTCGAGCACGAGCGGCTGCGGCGCTGGCCTGAGCTCCGGAGCCCCGTCAGCGGACCGTGCGGCATGCCAAGAGCAGGCTGCTGACAGCGCCAGGACCGCGGGCGCCGCAAGCGCAAGGCCACAGAGCCGCATGGCCGCGCGCGCGAATACCCGTCTCATCGTGCCGCTCCCTCCGCTGCCTACAGATACGCTGGATAGCCAAACCCTACGACCACCGAGTTGCTGCGGACGCGCCGATACACGCCGTCTCCATCGCGCTGGCTGCACGCGCGGACAATCGCCGTCATGGTGAATCTCATCGGTCGGGAATCTCGATGGAGAACTGCCGCAAGAGATTCTGGTACTCATCGACGAGCAGACTGTCCGTCGGCGATGATTCATAGGTGCGCGGCACCACAAATACTACGTCCATCTGCTTGCCTGCATCTGATTGATAGAAGCCACGGAGCGTCAGACTGTGCTGGCCATCAGACTCGACCAGCAAGCTTGCAGTCACAGTCAAGCTCCATGCGCCGTTCTTCCGCCGCGCGATCACGCGCCAAGCCTCTCCGCTCGTCTCCCTTTCAAGCCCCTCGAGGAACGGGCCTGAGCGTCGAGGCCAGAGATTCAGCGCAAAGGCCCCCGTATCCGCGCTTTGCCCGCGAGGATTGAGCCACACGTACTCCTGGGGCAGCAGCGGCGGTACATGATCGGAATCGTATTCGACCCACTCCCCCACCCATCCATCCGGCACCACGAGAGCAGTTCCGTTGGACAGCTCTACTCTGTCGTCAGACCGCAATTCGCGCGACTCCACCGCGCGAGTACCCGATGCACACCCCGCCAAGACGGCGACCAGCATAGCCGCGAGCGCTGGCAACCCGACCGCCCTGCACCGCTCCAATGTGGGACACTCCCTCGTCTACTTCCACCAGCCACTCGGCAGGAGATAGGCCTGTCTGATCCCTGCAATGGACGCCTGCTGAATAAACCCAACTGCCATGTTCGCATACGAGACCATGTCCCCGAACCTGACCGCGGCCAAGATTGCAGAGCGTTTCACTCTTCGCCTGAACCAGTTGTAGCTCTCATCGTGCCTGCACCGCTCGAAGTACAGCCAGAAACCTTCGGTGAGAGAGCCCGTGGCCTCGATCTGGTCGCGCAGCTCTGCGTACTCCCAGCGCCAAACGTTGCGATTCCTGCTGTATTCCGCCGCAATCAAAATCATCGCGGTCTGCAGGTATGTTCGGCATCTGCCCCAGTACGCGTATCTGCTGCCGAAGCGCCACCAAGGCGGTGCTGCAGCCTTCAAGGATTCCCAGTACCGCCTCACACTCCTGATAATCTCCCCGCTCGGATCCACCTTCCCCACCGGGTCGCCTCCGCAGTACTGGTACGGGCTTTCCTCGCCGTCTGCCTTGGCGGGGTCCTTGGTGAGGAACTGCGCGGGGCGGGGTCGTCGCAGCGCTTCGAGAGGTAGTACAGGCCCGAGTGCGCATCGTAGGCATAGCCCGCGTAGCGGAGCGCGTTTGCGCGCGCGACCACGGCGGCCGGACAGGGTCTGGACGTTCAGCGTACCGCCTGCGCGTCACTCCAACGAGTACCCTCCGGTCGCCATGAGCCGACTGCCTTCTTCGAACAGCTCGACCATGGCGCGCCGCACCCCAGTCTCGCCCTTGATGCGATAGCGCACCTCGTATCCGAGCTCACGCCCTAGAGAGCCGTCGCCGACCACGAGGCTCGGGGCTGGCAGCTCCGTCTCACGGACCTCAAGAATCTCCACGTCTCCGGGCGCCGAGATGCCTAGATCTTCGCGCATGGCGCGCAGCTCATTCTCCGGCCAGCGATGGCCGGTGGCGCGCACCAGCGCCTGTTGGTCTCCGCTGACCACGCCCCTGACGTAGTCAGCTGCGATGTCGGTCCGCGACGCCTTGCTGCACCCCGCTATGCCGCCCACAGCCACGAGGACGGAGCACGAGATCATCGCCAGCGCGACCAGGCGGCACACGCAGATGCGCGAAGCCATTCGACCCCCTCCTCACCACATGAGCCGAGTATACCGGACGTCGGTCGCCAGCCGCGATCCCGCAGACCCACTCGCAGCGACGCGCACGGGGCGCCTGTCACCGAAGGGGTTGCTCAGCTCCAGTCTTACCGTTCCCGGCCACTGAACTCCGTCCGAGTACCGTCCCGCGCCCTTCATTCGTGCAGTCAGGCCCGAGACCCAAGAGCGCTCGTAGCGCAGACTGAAGCTGATAAGCTCCGCCTCGTTCTTCTGGCCGCTGACGTAGCTGTCCGACCGGACACACGGCACCGGCGCGGTGTAGCGCCTGCCACGCCCGTCGCGCATGAGACGCATGAGCCGCCCCGTGATCATCACACGCTGCTCCGCTCGGTCGAGGCCCGCAGGTATCCATAGACTCTGAGCACGCCGTCGCGGAACTCCCAGTGGGCGGCGAGTTCCGCCACGCCTATCCGTTTCGGTTCTGGAAGCAGAATGTTCCTCTTCTCATTCGCCACAAACTCGCTAGTCCCAGACGACAGCATCCAGACACTCACATCGCAACGGGCTACCGTGAACCAGTGGGTCCGGGACAGGCGCTTCGCCCACTCCCCGCTCGGGTCGACCTTCTCGACCGGGTCGCCTCCGCAGTACTGGTACGGGCTTTCCTCGCCGTCGGCCTTGGCGGGGTCTTTGGTCAGGAACTGCGCGGCAGCAGGCTGTGTAGGCAGTATAGTGAACCAGGATCAGCGAAGGCTGCTGCCACGAGATCGAACCGCGTCAGCAAGAGCCCATGCAGCCCAAGGGATTGACGCACCTGCCACGAGCCATGGCGCGTATGCCATGAGGAGTGCGCTGCTAGCAGAACCTTTGTGCGCCATCCCGTCCCATATCATGAGCAAAGAGAACCAAGCTACACCTAGGGGGTAGGCAAGGCTCTTAAGCGCTTTTCGGACCAGCAGCACCATCCCCACTCCCAGCAGAAGCCCGAGTGACACGCCGTGCAGCTTTGCCACCGCGCCGTCTAGCGCAGCCGATGACTGAGCCGCTGCCACGTGGGCGGCAACAACCGCACCAATCATGATGCTAGACCCAAGCAATCTGATGCGCGCAGACACCCTCATACCCACCTGATGTAGTTGACTCTGAACCTCACGTTGCATCTCGGAACCTTCCAATTCTGTGTAAGGTTGACGTAGATCCGCGGAAGCGCCTTCTCTCGCCAGTTCGTCCAGATTCCGAGGTGCTTCCTCCGCACCAGAACACGATGCAAGAAGTAATGGGTCGCTTGGACATGACAGCTGTTGGCAAGGTAGCGACTGTAGTATGCATAGTTGGATACCTCATAGTGAAGGTAGTCCCCCTCGGCCAGCGGGCCAAGATCTACTCTTGTAGCTTCATACATCGCTTGACCGACTCCTACCCCTATTAGAACGTAGGCCCCGATACCGGCAGTCAGTTCTCCCACTAGTGCCGTTCCAAATGCAACTAGCCCGGCTACCGCCATTCTGGAGATCCTATCCGCCCGAGCCTCGTCTTTCGATACCCTATGGAGCGCATAAAGCGCCCACTCCCCGCTCGGATCCACCTTCCCCACCGGGTCGCCTCCGCAGTACTGGTACGGGCTCTCCTCGCCGTCTGCCTTGGCGGGGTCCTTGGTCAGGAACTGCGCGGTGGCGGGGTCGTAGTAGCGCTTCGACAGGTAGTACAGGCCCGAGTGCGCGTCGTAGGCGTAGCCCGCGTAGCGAAGCGCGTTCGCTTCCGCGATCGCTGCTGCGAGCGCAGCGGAGATGCGCGCCGTTGCGGCCGAGAGGACCTGCCCGGGGTTTCCGTAGGCGTCGTATGCGTAGAGCGCGACGGGCGATCGTTGGGTGCCCGATGCCTACTCGTGGGATCGGGACGCGGCGGGCGCCCCACGGCCCGAGCGGCGCTTTGCCACCATGGCAACTATCCCCACCAACGCAGCCGCCGTCACACAGACATCCGCCATGCGCAGCCACGGAGAGATCGACGACCAGCTGCTCCAGTCTGACGCCCAGAACAGCACCGGCATCGCTGCGCCAGCCAAGATCACGTCTGCGGCACCGCGTCGCACACCGAACGCAATCAGGCACCCATGGGCGACTGCAGCGGTCGCCATGAGCAACGCCTCGAGCCAATCTGGTGAACTCGCCAGGTGGGTGGTCAAACCCGACTCCTCTCTCGACCTAAGCGCTCAGGTGCCACTCAGGCTGCAGTCCTTTGAAACACGTGACCTGGGACCCGCGTTTCGGATGACACGACATCGTCGCGCGACGTGCCACAAACTCAGCCCTTCGGCCGGAGCGAGAATCGCTTCTCGTGCCATCCGCACCGTCCCAGCTCACCGTCATCTGCGCTAGTGAAACGCCGCCAAGAGTTTGATCGCTAACACGAGGACTCCCGCCGCCGTCCAAACGCGCTCCCAAGCCCTCATCCGCGAAACATCGAGGTCGGGCCTCCGCCGGTGGACGGCCATGCGAGCGGTGCTGGCAGCCCACGCGGCTGCCACAAGATATATGGTTCCGACGAAGCGTCCTACGACCTTCCCATCGACGACGCCGGCCAGGCTGCCGGCGAGGAATCCGAGACCGAGGAATAGCGCCAAGAAGCCGAGAGCGCGCAGCCACAGACGATTCACGAGGTACCACAGCGGGCATGCCAACAAGGCGCCCCAGCTGAATCCACCCCAGAACCGTTCGGCATCGAATTGCTCGCCATCCATCTGTCGCTCCTCACATCACGAGGCCGCCGGCACGTCGCATGCGTCGCGCACGGTAGAAGTGTAGCGAGTTCCAGTCACGCTCCGAAGGCCATCTCCTTCCGCCGAACGCAAGCAGCTCCAACTTGACATGCACGAAGGACACCTCATCACCGCCAGGCACCTTGAGGCGTGTGCTGCGCCCGACCGCTCTCCGGTTGAACACGTCGCGGACGGTCCTCACTTTGGCGCCCCTGAGTCCCCGGAACCGACCCCGGTACGTTTCCGCAGTGATCCTCAGCCTGCGACGGACATCTGCAAACAGATGCAGCTTCACCAAGGACTTCCAAGTCACCCAGACCTGGGTGTACCCGACATCGCTTGCGAACCCCACGCGAACGGTGACGCGGAGCTTGTAGAAGTAGGCGTCATCCCCCACGTCATCGGGCGGTGAGCCGATGTTACTGCACGCGTAAACGATACCATGAACTGCGGCGAAACCGAGCTTCACGACATCCCCGTACACCAACGTCAACCGGGTGATCTTGTCGCCTGTCCAACTCCATGGATTCGCCCACTCCCCGCTCGGATCCACCTTCCCCACCGGGTCGCCTCCGCAGTACTGGTACGGGCTCTCCTCGCCGTCTGCCTTGGCGGGGTCC